>Ga0308389_1000519_pt1 | contig 28188 bp, 25 predicted proteins | sample Hotspr2Sample148_FD_202362 | JGI IMG/M metagenome (GOLD analysis project Ga0308389, IMG submission 202362) | Hot spring phototrophic mat microbial communities from Mushroom Spring, Yellowstone National Park, Wyoming, United States - 20040719_148 ... | reverse complement strand
CCGCCACAATCCCCTTGTAGTGGTTGCCGCGCAGGACGATCTCTTTGGCCGCGATCCCCCGCCAGCCCCAGACCGTGAAGCCTATGCTGAGGATCGCGCTGACCAGGACAATGAGGAGGTCAACCAGAAGCCTGTCCACCAGCGCCCTGCCTAAACAGCCAGCGTGAAGATCAGGAACACGGCGAACAGCGCCGGCGTGACGAAGATGACGGTGTAGACCCAGTGCTCGTAGCGCAGATGCATGTAATAGGCCGCCACCAGGCCGGCCTTGACGAACGCGATCGCCAACAAGATCGGCACGAGCACATTCTTCGGCAGGTGGAACAGCGTCACGGCCACCTCGAGGAGGGTGGCGATCGTCAGGATGCCGAAGACCAGGACAGGGTTGGTGTGCCGACGATGGGCTGGTGATTGATCGTGATGGTGATCCATAGCGCGCTAATTGGTGAGATAGACCACCGTGAAGATGATCACCCAGATCAAGTCCACGAAGTGCCAGTAGAGGCCGAAGATCTCCACCGTGGTGTAGTTGCGGGATGAGAACCTGCCGCGCCGCGCCACCAGCAGGGTTATTAGGCACCAGATTACGCCGACCAGGACGTGCAGGCCGTGAATGCCGGTGAGCGTGAAGAACGCCGTGCCGAATGGGTCGGCGAACGAATGGCCCTCCTCGAAGATCAGCAGCGAATACTCGATCGCCTGCCCACCCAGGAACATCGCCCCCAGGATGGCCGTGAGGACCAGGTAGCGCTGGAGCTTGCGCTGAGCGTCGGCGCGGATCGCCTCGATCCCCAGCACCACCATCAGGCTGCTGGCCAGCAGGATGAACGTGTTTATGCTGACCAGGGCAAGGCTGAAGGTGTTCGGCTCCCACCATTCCTGGCCGTTCTGGAAGATGTTGCGGCGGGTGAGGATGAACGCGCCGATCAGGCCGGCGAAGATCAGCAGCTCCGAGCTGAGGAACAGCCACATGCCAAACTTGCGGTTGAGGTTGGCGTGGGTCGCCTCTGCGCTGATCGGCCTGGCGATGGCAGTTGTCTGCTCCATGACGCTTGACATTGTATCAAGGGCGCGCTTAGCCATAGCGCTGCATGAAGCGATGGATGCGCTCCAGCGCTTGCTCGATCTTCTCGTAGGACTGTGCGTAGCACATGCGCACGTAGCCGGCCCCACCCTCGCCGAAGGCGTTGCCCGGCACCACCGCCACCTGCTCCTCCAGCAGGAGGCGCTCGGCGAACTCCTCGTCGCTCATGCCGGTGCGGGCTACCGAGGGAAAGGCATAGAACGCGCCGCGCGGCTCGAAGCAATCCAGCCCCAGGGCGTTACAGCCGCCCACGATCAGCCTGCGCCGGCGGTCATACTCGGCCACCATGCGCTGCACATGCTCCTCGCCCTGCGCCAACGCAGCCAGCGCGGCGTGCTGGCCGGTGGTGGGCGCGGACATGATGGTGTACTGATGCACCTTGCGCATGGCGGCCAGCAGCTCAGCCGGCGCCGCGACGTAGCCGATCCGCCAGCCGGTCATCGCGTAGTCCTTGCTGAAGCCGCCCAGCAGGATGGTGTGCGCGCGCATCCCCGGCAGCGCGGCGAAGCACACATGCTCTACCCCGTACACCAGCCGGTCGTAAATCTCATCGCTGATCACGATCAGGTCGTGCTTCTGGGCCGCCTGCGCGATCTCGAGCATGCGCTCGCGGCTGAGCACAGCGCCGGTGGGGTTATTCGGATAGCCGATCAAGATCGCCTTTGTCCTGGGCGTGACGCGCGCCTCGATCGCTGCGCCGGTCACCTGGAAGCCATCGTGAACATAGGTCGGCAGCGTCACCGCCGTGCCACCGGCGAAGATCACCTCCGGCACATAGGAGACGAAGCACGGCTGCGGCACGATCACCTCGTCGCCAGGGTCGAGGATGGCTGTGACCGCCAGATAGAGCGCCTCGCTCACCCCAACGGTGATCAGCAGCTCGTGCTCGGGGTCATATTCCACGCCGTAGCGCCGGCTGAGGTGGGCGCTGAGGGCCTCGCGCAGCGCAGCAATACCGGAGTTGCTGGTGTAGGCCGTCTCGCCGCGCTGGAGCGAGGCAATGCCGGCGTTCAAGATCGGGGCCGGCGTGACGAAGTCCGGCTCGCCCACGCCCAGCGAGATCACATCGGGCATGGTGGCAGCGATGTCAAAGAAGCGTCGGATGCCAGAAGGGGGAACGGACGCAACGCGGCGGGAGATGAAGGTGCGCATCTGGACAGGATTATAGGGTGGTTGGACGATCAATGGGTGCGTTCACCGATAGGGGCATCTTCAGAAGGTGGGCGATGGCAGTGCCGTCGCCCAACCCAAGGGTTTGCCCCTGGCTGTGAATGCAACCCCGATCAATCCAACCAGTCGAAGGTGCGGGTGACGGCCTTGCGCCAGCCGCGGTAGAGCCGCTCGCGCACCTCGGCGTCCATGCGCGGCTGCCAGACCTTATCCACTGCCCAATTCGCCCGCAAGTCCTCCAGGCCAGACCAGTATCCCACCGCCAGGCCAGCGGCATAGGCCGCGCCGAGCGCCGTGGTCTCGCTCACCTTGGGACGGACGACCGGCACGTTGAGGATGTCGGCCTGGAACTGCATGAGCAGCGCGTTGCGCACCATGCCGCCATCCACCCTCAGCGAGGTCAAGCCGGGCCAGTCAACGCCGGCCATCGCAACGTCCAGGTTCATCGCGTCCAGCACCTCGCGGGTCTGATAGGCAGTCGCCTCCAGCGCGGCGCGCGCGAGGTGGCCCTTGTTCACGTAGCGCGTCAGGCCGACGATCACGCCGCGCGCGTTGTCCTTCCAGTATGGCGCGTACAGGCCGCTGAAGGCCGGCACGAAGTAGATCCCGCCGTTGTCTTCGACGCTGGCGGCGAGCGCCTCGATATCCTCGGACTTTGCGATCAGGCCGAGGTTATCGCGCAGCCATTGCACCAGGGCGCCGGTGATGGCGATCGAGCCTTCCAAGGCATAGATCGGCGGCGCCGCGCCCAGCTTATAGCCCAGCGTGGTCAGCAGGCCGTTTCGGGAATGGATCGGCGTCGGGCCGGTGTTCATCAGCAAGAAGCACCCCGTGCCGTAGGTGTTCTTCGCCTCGCCGGGCGCAAAGCAGGCCTGACCAAACAGCGCCGCTTGCTGGTCGCCCATGTCGCCGGCCACGGGAATCCCATCGCGCGTGCGTCCGTAGACCTCCGACGAAGCAACGATGCGCGGGAGCATCGCGCGCGGGATGTCCAGGTCGGCCAGGATGGCGTCGTCCCAGTCTAGCGTCTCCAGGTTCATCAGCAGGGTGCGGCTGGCGTTGGTCACGTCGGTGATGTGCTGGCCGGTCATGTTCCAGATCAGCCAGGTATCCACTGTGCCGAAGAGCAGCGCGCCATCCTGGGCGCGCCGGCGCGCGCCGGGTATGTTGTCGAGCAACCACTTGATCTTGGGGCCGGAGAAGTAGGTCGCCAGCGGCAGGCCGGTCTGCTGCCGGTAGCGATCCTGGCCGCCTGCCTGGGCCAGCGCCGCGCACAGGCCGGCGGTGCGCGTGTCCTGCCAGACGATGGCGTTTGCGATCGGTTGGCCCGTCGCCCGCTCCCAGATCAGCGTGGTCTCGCGCTGGTTGGTGATCCCGATCGCGGCGATGTCGGCGGGGCGGGCATCCGCAATGGCGAGGGCCTGGTCGAAGACCTGTTGCGCGCGCGCCCGGATCTCCAGGGGATCGTGCTCCACCCAACCCGGCTGCGGGTAGATCTGCCGATGCTCCTGCTGGGCCATCGCGCGGATCTGGCCGGCGCGGTCGAAGAGCATACAGCGCGTGCTGGTCGTGCCTTGGTCAATCGCAGCGACGAACATGCGTCCTCCTCATAAATCGCTGCCAGCCATCACGCCGGTGAGGCGGCGCACGTCGCGCATCGTCTGCTGGGCGATGGCGCGCGCTTTCTCCGCCCCCTCGCGGATCAGCCGGCGGACGCGCTGCGGGTCGGCGCTAAGCGCGGCGCGGCGCAGGCGCAGCCCACTGGTCAACGCGACCAGCGCGTCGGCCACCGCGTCCTTCAACGGCGCGTAGCGCCGCGGGCGGCCCTGCGCGTATTCGTCCTCAAACGCTGCAGCCTGATCGTGCCGGCCACAGGCGCGCAGGATAGCGAGCAGGTTGCGCGCGCCCTCGCCGATCGGCGCGTCGGGATCGCCGGTGTCGGTGACCGCGGCGCGCACCTTGCTGCGCACCGTTTGTTCATCGTCGAACAGCCCGACGTAGGACTTCGGCCCCAAGCTCTTGCTCATCTTTTTGGTCGGGTCGCTGAGCGCCAGGATCTTCGGCGTCTCGGTAGCGAGCATTTGCGGCTCCGGGAAATAATGCCCGAACTGGTTGTTGAAGCGGTTGGCGATGGTGCGCGAAAGCTCTAGGTGCTGCTTTTGATCCTGGCCCACCGGCACGTTCGCCGCGCGATAGAGCAGGATGTCGGCCGCCTGCAGGACCGGATAGGTGAACAGGCCGGCCGAGATGAAGGCGTCCTGCTTGCCCTCTAGTTGCTCGCTCTTCTCCTTGAACTGGGTTTGGCGCGTCAGGTCGCCATACGAGCACACACAGCCGAATATCCAGGCCAGCTCGGTATGCTCCGGCACCATGGATTGCACGAACACGATTGACCGATCTGGGTTCAGGCCACAGGCCAGCAAGTCAATGAACATTTGCTCGCTGTTCCTGCGCAGGGCCGCTGGATCGTATGGCGTGGTCATCGCGTGCAGATCCACCACGCAGTAGATGGTTTGATATTGGCCGGCCTCTTGCAGGCGCACGTAGTTGGCCACTGCGCCGAAGTAGTTGCCGATGTGCATCTCGCCGGTCGGCTGGATGCCCGAGAAGACGATGTTGTTCTCCATAAGAACCTCGCTATAACAAAACGCCCGCCCTTAGATTTCTTCCCGAAATCTGAGGACGGGCGTGTGTATGCACGCTCGCGGTGCCACCTCAGTTGGCGCGCCTGCGAGGCGCGCCCGCTCTTGCTCGCTTGCGCCCCGTTCTCATGTGCTCCCTCCAATTCAGCACTGGGGTCAACGCCGGCTCGCACCCATCCGCCGGCTCGCTGGAGTTGTGTTCCCCACGCCTACTGCGCAGGAGCTTGGGCACTGAGCGAACAAGATTATAGCAAGTCGCGCTGGGCGCATTCATGGCGGGAGTGTTCCAATTTGGAACGAAGCGCAAGTTACTTAACCGAGGCCGCGTTCAGCCAGCACATCTCTCACGTCGTCACTAACTAATTTGAGCACTCTTGAAGCGTGCGCGGCGCGAAAGTGAACGCAAAAAGAACTAGAGGCGCTGAGGGCGCAAAGAGTAAAAGCTCTCTGCGTCCTCAGCGTCTCAGCGGTTTAGACACCTAATGAGTTAAATCACTCCTCAGATGGGGCGCGTACGGTATAATATCAAGTGCTAGGGCCGCTAGCTCAATTGGTAGAGCAGTTGACTCTTAATCAATTGGTTGGGGGTTCGAGTCCCTCGCGGCTCATTGTCCAGCAGAGAGCAACAGAGTTCTTCCTTAGGCGTGCGCCTTGAAATTAACCCAGTGATGCAGGTGAGTGCGCGGTTTACGTCCCTTCCCTCCCAAGTTGTAATAGTGAAGGCGACACTACGCAGGAAGCCTCGGAGAATATCCTCGAGGCCACTGAGCTATATCTTGGGCCATCTGAACTAGGTTGGAATACCTAGCAAAATCCGGGGAAGCAGCGTTTTATCTCCCTCAACGTTAGCGCCAGCACTCGTAGGCTTGATGGCAGTTTCTCCCACTATATTCAGCCGCTTCTCAGTTCAACCCCCTATATTCACGCTTATATTCGGTTGAGGGGCGAGCTGGCTTCGCTCAATCAGCCGGCAGAACAGTTGCGAGAAACATGCGAACACAAGTGCGACCGCTCGTCATCCTCACTTGTGCTGTCCTGGCCGCCATCCTCACTGGCTGCGCCAACCCATTCGCGCGGGATGTCACCCCTCAGCCGGTGCTGCTGCCCACGCGCACGCCCGCGCCGCAACCGGCAGCGACCCAAACGCAAATCGCCGCGCCGACGCCGACCGCCCGCAGCCGCGCCTCAACCGCCACGCGCTATCCTGCCTGCGCGACCGCCCGCCCAGACATCCAGCCCATGCGCCTGGCAAGGCCCGATTCCGAAGGGCAGATCGTCTTCATCGCGCCCGATGGCAACATCGTGCTGACCGACCCGAGCGGCCGCCAGCGGGTGCCGATCACCAATGATGCGTTCATCAACGAACAAGAAGAGGCAGCCCGCATCTATCGCTTCCCGACCTTCTCAACCGATGGGCGCTTCGTGGCGTTCGTCAGCCTGAGCACCTCGAAGGACGTCAACGCGATCACCAGCAGCGTGCACGTCGCACCCGCTGTCGCCAATCCCACCATCAGCACGCTCTACAGCACGTCTGAATCGAACATCCCCTATCTAGACTGGTCGCCGGACAGCCGCCTGATCGCCTTCCTCACCATCAGCCCGACGATTGGCGCGATCCGCGTCGTCGCGCGGGAGGGTGGCGAAGTATCCACCTTCGACACCGGCATCCCCACCTACTGGCACTGGCGGCCCAACTCCGCTGGCATGGTGACCCACCTGGGCGGGCGGGCGACGACAAAAGGCAAAGCCAACGTCTCGATCATCGAGTCCAGCGGCATCGTCAAGGACAAGCAAACAGTGATTGAGGAATTGCCCGGCGCGTTCCAATCGCCACAATGGTCGCCAGACGGCCGCTATGTGCTGCTGGTAGCCTACACCGATGAACAAGACGAGCTGGTGCTGGCCGACGCCGTCGGCAAGCCTATCTGCACCATTCAGATCGTGGAGTACAACGCCTACTTCGCCTGGTCGCCGGACGGCCGCTCGGTCGCCGTGCTCGACACCGCGCCCTCCCCGCAAGGCATCCTGTTGCCGGAGAAGCTGGTCGTCTACGATCTCGTGGACGGCACCAACCGCGTCGTCCACGATGAGGCTAGCATGTTCTTCTGGTCACCCGATGGGCGAAAGCTGGCCGCCTATTCAATCGCTTTCGATGCACGCCCAACGCCCCTGGGCAGCGGGGGCGGCGACCGACTCAGCGCGCCGGCAGCGCAGCGGCAGACCGCCGCGCTGCGGATCGAGATTGTGGACGCGGCCAGCAGCCGACGGGTCAAGGTAGCCGATACGTCCCCTTCGCGCGCCTTTACCCAATACTTCCCATACTTCGACCAGTACTCGCGGGTCATCACGCCCTGGTCGCCGGATAGCCGCCGACTGGTCTTCGCCAGCGTCAGCGATACGGCCAACGTGGCCGTCGCCACGCTCAGCCCCGCGGAGGACGACGTCAGCATCAGGCGCATCGCCGCCGGCGTTGCCGCGTTTTGGTCGCCACGTTGACCTGCCATGTTCAGCGTTCGCCACACTGCTCTGATCCTGTGCACTGCGGCGCTGTTGAGCGCTTGCGGCTCCGCCACCTATCAGCAGCCGCGCGTGGAGTTGCCCCAGGAGTTTCGCATGCCGCAGAACGAGATCGTGACGATCTTCGAGCGGCGCGTGGGCCGGATCGCCGTGATGGCCGAAGACGGCAACATCCTGGTGATGGATCAAACCGGCGGCGCGGTCGTGCCCATCACCCGCGACGCCAACCTGTCCGAGCAAAGCGATGAAATCCTGGCTTACCGCCTGCCGGTTTGGTCGCCCGACGCGAAGCAAATCGCAATGGTCGAGCTGGCCAGCCGCCGCGTTGACCGAAATATGTATGTCGAGCTGAACCCGGAGGCCGTGCTCATCCAGCGCGGCGCAGACAGCGCTGTGATCGAGCAAACCGCGGAAGGGTCGGTCACGCGGCGGCCAGAATCAGGCAGCACCTACGTGGAACGCCGGCCCCGACGCGTCATCATCGAGCGCGCCAGCAAAGACGAAAGCTTCATCTACAGCGCGCTTTACGTGGCCTCGGCAGATGGGCGACTGCCAATGCGCGAGGTCTTCCTCTCCAGGACGCACGAGATTGACTATATTGACTGGGCACCCGACAGCGCGCAGATCGCCTTTCTGGCCCGCCATCGCGCCAGGCAAACCGCTAGCCTCAACGTGGTGGACATACACAGCAGCGCGCGCCCGCGCAAACTCTGGGAAGGGTTGTCCGTCTTCTGGCACTGGCATCCAGACGGCAAGACGATGATCGCCAGGCTCGGCTCGGCGCGCGGGAACGCCGATCGATTGGCGCTCATTGACGCTGCCGGCGACCAGATCGCACGCCTCGCCAGCGGCAGCCTGGCCTTTCGCACGCCGCACTTCTCGCCCGACGGGGGCTATATGCTGCTCACCGAGCCGATCAAAGACGAGCGCCACAAGCTCGTGCTCGCCGACCGCAACGGCAAGCCCATCCGGACGCTGGTTGAGTTCAAAGGGCGCATCAGCTTCGCCTGGTCGCCGGCTGGCGCCAAAGTCGCTTACGTCGTGCAATCGGATGCCGAGCTGCCCGGCGGGCCGCTGGTCGTCATGGACGTGAACAGCGGCAGCCGGCGCGTGATCAGCAACAAGCCCGTCGTCGCGTTCTTCTGGTCGCCGGATGGCCAGCGCATCGCCAGCTTCAGCCGAGCCAGCGCCACCGACATCACCCCGGCGTTCAAGGGCTTCGACTTTACACCGCCGCTGGACATCCCCTACATGCTGCTGGAGACGATCAACCCAGAGGACGGCAACGCGCGCGGCTTGTTTTACTTCGCGCCCACGCAAGCGTTTCAACAACTGGCTGCCGAGTTCGACCGCTACAGCCGCGCTGTGACCATCTGGTCGCCAGACAGCCGCAAGCTGGTGTTCACGCTCACCTTTGGCGACGCCAACGGCACGCGCGACTTTGTGCTGGAGACCGAGGCCTCCGGCAGCATCAACCCGCGCGTGATCGGCAGAGGACCGCTGGCGTTCTGGTCGCCGCGCTAAGGCCCGGGCACGTGGGTGAGCAGCGCGCCGATCAGCGTCCGCAGGTCACCTACCGTCGTGTAGGCTTGCACGGATAGCCGGGCCAGCTTCAGCCGGCCCCAGTGGATCAGCGGGATCTCGATCCGGTAGCGCGTCCGCAGGATTGCGCCTAGTGCCTCGAGGTCAGCGTGATCCGGCAAGCGAATGGCGACCATCTGGCTGAACCAGGTGAACGACTCCGGGCAAATCGGCTGCGTGGCGAGGATGGATTCGACAGCGCGCCGCGCCTGACATGCCAGGGCGTGGCAGCGCATGCGCACCGCGTCCCAGTTGTGCGCGCGAACGAATGCGATCGCTGCCGGCACGGCCAGAAAAGCAGCCAGGTCGCGCGTCCCGTATTGCTCTATGTAATCCTGAAGCGGCTTCGGCGAGCGGCGCCCCGGCTGCCAGCCGTGGCCGACGATCAGCGGCTCGATCAGGTGTTGCACCTCGCGCCGCGCGTAGATGAAGGCGCTGCCCTTTGGCGCACACAGCCACTTGTGGCAGTTGCCGATGTAAAAGTCGGCGCCGACCGCTTCGAGGTCCAGCGCGCGCTGGCCGGGCACATGCGCGCCGTCTACGATCGAAAGGATGCCGGCGGCGCGCGCCCGCTGACAAACTTGCGCGACCGGGAAGGTCAGCGCCGTTGGCGAGGTGATGTGGCTGAGGAACACGACGCGCGTGCGCGGGGTGACGCCCGCCCAGAACGCCTCCACCCAGGCCTCAGGCGTCGTGACCGGCAGCACCATCGAATGGCGGACGTAATGCGCGCCAGTCTTTGAACACAGGTAGGCCCAGGCGTTGTCGCAGGCGCCGTATTCGTGATCGGTGGCCAGGATCTGGTCGCCTTCTCGTAGCCACTCGCGCAGTGAATGCGCCACTACGTTCACGCCCATCGTCGCGTTGGTGACGAAGCCTACTTGGTCAGGGGTGGTGGCCAGATAGTCAGCCAGCGCCTCGCGCGCCTGGTCCATCGCTTCCAGCCAGCGCTCCACGTAGCCGCCGGGGTGATGCTCAAACGCGCGTTGCCAGCCTTGGTAGGCCTCGAACACCGGCCGCGGACACGCGCCAAACGACCCGTGGTTCAGCAACACCATGTCGCGGCGGAGCAGGAAAGCATCGGCCAGCGCCGAGAGATCGAGCGGGTCGCTCAGGTCTATCTCTGGCACAGACGATTGAGGGGCATCAGTCGTCATACGGGTGCGAGGCCTGCAGTTCCCAGTCCAACGGATCGTCCGGACGCCCGCAGATCACCCGCTCGATGAAGCGCTCATAGCGATCAGCGAAGCGTTCAAGCGAGAACTGCTCGGCCCGCCGCCGCGCGTTCTGCCTGTCCAGTTGATCTGCGCGCCGCACTGCCTCGGCCAGCGCGTCCACGTCGCGCGGCGGCACCAGGTATCCGCTGACGCCATCCTGGATCAGCTCGGCAGGGCCGCCCTCGTTGTAGGCGATCACCGGCGTGCCGCCGGCCAGCGCCTCGATGCACGTGTTGCCAAATGCCTCGACCCAGTGCGGCGTCATCAGCATCGCTTTAGTATTGCGCACTATCTGGTGCAGCGCCTGTTGTGGGAGGAAACCGTGATAGGTTACGTCTACGTTTGGATAGCGCGCGCGGCAATCCTCCCAGTACTCGGGATGTTGCAGCTTGCCACACACGTCAAGCGGCAGACCGAGTTTATCGGCCACGGCAAAGGCATCTTCCAGGCCTTTCTCCGGCGAAATGCGCGCCACCCAGCTCAGGCGATTTTGCGGCCGGGGATTGAAGACGTATCGCGCAAGATCGATCCCGCCATACAGCGACATCATGCGGCAGGGGTCGAGGAAGGGAAAGGTCAGCGCCTGGGCGCAGGTGTTCACCGCGAAGCGATGCGGGAATTCGTAGAACCGCTCGCGGATCATCGCATCTACGGCGTCGATCGTGGAGCAGATGCTGATGACGTGGCCGACCGGCGTCTTGAAGAACGGCGTCACGTAGTATGCTAGCCAGTCGTAGTTGATGCCGATAATGGCGTCGTATTGATCTTGCACCCGCATCGCCAGCTCCCACATGCGCTCCAGCACACCGTCCGGCTGGCAGATCACTGGCTGGTCGCGCCGCGCAGTGGTGGCGTATATTGGTGGACGTCCTTCGATCTGATAAACCAGCACATCGGGCGCGGGCTGGACGCTGCCGGCGGGCGCCGCGATCGCAACGCGATGCCCCCGCCGCGCTAGGATGGGCGTCAGGTTCATCAGGTTGGTCTCGACCCCGCCTCCCTCCCCGGAACCCAGCGGCCCGACCGGGCTGGTGAGGAACAATACCCGTCTGCTCGCGGCCATGAGCGCGCGGCCTGTCTGCGAGTTGATGCTAGTGGCTACTGCTAATCGGCCAGGCCGCGCACGTCCTCGGCAACCGCCGGCGCTACGCCAAAGTCTTCGGGCTGCTTGTGGATCTCGCGCGCCGTCACAAAGCTCTCCACCATGCTCTTGGTGTTCTCCACCCCCAGGCGATTGAAGAGCATGGCGAAGCGCTCCTGCAGCGCAGTGCGGATGCGGGCGCGGTCCGCCTCCGGCAGCGACCAAAGGGCTTGCTTAAAAGGGCCAGTCGCTTTTTTGCGCGTCTTATGGAGGAACTGCTCGTCAGTGTCGCCCGGCTTGCGCTCATCGGCGGCGTTCTTGAAGAGCCATTCGGTGATCTCGTCGTTCAGCGCTTTGGGCAGGTTGGCGTACACGATCTGCTGAAAGGCAGTGGCCAGGTGGACTTCGATCGCGCCGGCTTGGACGAACTTGCCAAACGCTTCCTCCGGCAGCGTGCTAGCCCCGTGCTGGACTGCGCCGCCCAGGCCGTATTCCTCGCGCGCAGCGATGGACAGCTCGCGCAGGGTCTCGAAGTCTATGTTCACCTGCGCGATCGAGCCATCCGGCAACACCACGCCGCCATGGGTCGTGCCGGTCTGGACCGAGATCTTGCTCAGGCCGGGCTGGTGCTTAATGCGGCGGCGATAGCCGTCCATAAAGGCGCGCAGCTCGTGGACATCGCTGTTCTTATGGCCGATTTCGCCGATCTCGCCGCCCAGCGAGACGATTACCCCTGCCGGCTGGCGCTGCCGGATGTAATCGCTGAACAGGGCGCACAGCTCGTAGTTGGCGTGCTGCTGCTCATCCAGCGTGGGCTTGCTCAGGTCAACCAGGGTCGAGGTGTCAATGTCAATGTTGTAGAAGCCGGCGGCCAGCGCCTCGTCAATCAGTTTGCGCAAGGCCGCCAGCTCCGCATCCGCATCGCTCTTGTACTTCTTGGCGTTCACCTGAAAGTGATCGCCCTGGATGAACAATGGGCCGCGATAACCCTCTTTGATCGCTGCGGCCAGCATCACGCTGACATATTCCGACGGCCGCTGGTCGGTGTAGCTCATCTCGCTGCGCGCGATCTCGAAGATGAACGCCCCGACCTTCGCTTCCACGACGGCGCGCATTGCCGCACGCGCGGTGTCGTAGGCCATCATGCGGATGTTCATCGCTGGCGTGGTGAAGTCGCGCTCCAGCGCGTTCTGCCCGCGCGCAATGTATAGCTCGTGAATGGACGCCGGCCGAATCCCCAGCGCTTGGGCGATCTCCCAGATCAGCCAGCGAGCCGCTGCTTGTTGAGCCGGCGGGCCAAAGACTGCGGCATGCACCAGCGCGTCAATACCGCTGGCGCGCAGAGCTGCCTCATCCCGCACGCTGACCTCCAGCTCGGTCGTGGCCAGGACTTCTTGAGATCCAACCGGCGATTTCACGGCGACTACCTGAACAGCGTCACCGCTGAGCTTGACAAGATCTTGAATCGTGTTCGACATCACGGACTCCCCTAAACAGCTCCCGTTATGTGCCGATCGGCAGTAACGGATGACCCTAGTATATGCGCTTGCGCTAAGCAACGCATCCGCGCAATAGACGCGCACTGGCCAACGGGTGCATTCATGGCTAACTCTGGTTGGGCGACGGCGGTGCCGTCGCCCACCCTACTAATTTCGCTGGGCAGCATAGTCTGTAGGGAGTTGCCCCCGTCAGTGAATACATCTCGGCCAACGGTCTCGCTTGCTCCCCTTAAAATAGTCAGACCATGACGTTCGACGATCGCCTGCGCCAGCTGAAAGCGCAGCTCACCGCCGCCGGCGCGGACTTCCTGGCGCTGGTGCCGGGGCCGAACCTCACTTATTTCACCGGCCTGCGCATGCACCTGAGCGAGCGCCCAATCGTGGCGCTCCTGCCGGCGGGCGACGCGCCGCCGATCCTGATCGCCCCGTCTTTTGAAGTCGGCAAAGCCAGCACGGCGCTGCCCTGGCGCGCCTACGGCTACGCCGATGGCACGCCCTACCAGGCAGCCTTTGATGCCGCCGCCAACGAATGCGACCTGCATGGCAAGACGATCGCCGTCGAGCCACTGGGCATGCGGATGCTGGAATGGACGCTGCTCAGCGGGTCGGTTCGTCAGCTCAAGCACATCTTCGCCACCGACGTGATCGCGCCGCTGCGCATGGTCAAGGACGCCGCGGAGGTGGCGAAGATCCGCCAAGCTATCGCGTTAGCTGAATTGGCGTTCACGCAAACGCTGGCACAAATCCGGCCCGGCATGACTGAGCGTGAGGTCGCTGGCCTGCTGATGAGCCACCTGCTGCGCGCCGGCGCCCAGACCCTACTCTTTGAGCCGCTGGTCCAGGCTGGCCCAAACGCGGCCAATCCCCACGCCCACGCCGGCGACCGCCCACTGCAGCGCGGGGACCTGGTCGTGATTGACTTCGGCGCAGTGGTGGATGGCTACGGCAGCGACATCACCCGCACCATCGCAATCGGCGAACCAGACGCCGAGCTGCGCGCTGTCTATGAGGTCGTGAAGGCAGCCAACGCTGCTGGCCAGGCAGCGGCCCGTCCCGGCGCAACCGGCGAAGCGGTTGACCGCGCAGCGCGCGCAGTGATCGCGTCGGCCGGCTATGGCTCATATTTCACCCATCGCACTGGCCATGGGCTGGGTCTAGAGGGCCATGAACCTCCATACATGGTTCAGGGCGACACCACCCCCCTCCAGCCTGGCATGACCTTCACCGTCGAGCCAGGCATTTACCTGGCTGGCAAAGGCGGCGTGCGGATCGAGGATGACGTGCTGATCACGAACGAGGGCAGTGAGAGCCTCACCACCCTTTCGCGCGAGCTGATCGTTATCTGAACCTTATGCCTCGCCGCCGATGACCACCGCCTCCCCGCGCTCACCCGTCACCTTGCTGGTGTTATGGGCCTGGGAATACGACGCCGATTTCATTCGCCTGCTACAGCGCGCCTGCCAGGACCACGGCGTGACAATCCAGGTCTGCGGGCCGGACGACCTGGCCGACCTTCCTGACAAGCTCGATCGGGGCGAGATACGGGCCAAGATCGGGTTGGACCGCGTGTGGGACTGGGGCGGGGAATACGAGCGCCACGTGCCGGCCATGCGGCGTAACATCCCCTTGATGGTTAACGACTACGACCGCGTGCGCCATGCCTGGAACAAGCTGAACATGCACGCTTTGCTCATCCAGCACGGCCTATACGTCCCATACCTCATCATCGTCCCTTCCTACGAAGAGCAGCCGATCCTGCCACCTGTTGACTTGACCCCACTGGGCGCGCGGTTCTCAGTGAAGGGACTCCACAGCGGCGGCAGTGGCGTGTTGCAGCCAGCCACCCGCTGGGAGGACGTGCTCCAGCGGCGCAAGGAGTGGCCGAGCGACCAGACCATTCTCCAGTCCTGGGTCGAGCCGAAGCTCCTGGGCGGGCGTCGCGCCTGGTTTCGCGTGTTCTACGCCTGCGGCAGCACCTTCCCGTGCTGGGCCGACGACCGCACCCACATTCACGAGCCGGTGACTCCGCAGGACGAGGCGCGCTTTCAGCTCAGCACCCTGCGCAGCATGACCCAGCAGATCGCTGGCCTGTGCGGCTTGAACCTCTTCTCTACCGAGATAGCGCTGGACCAGAATAACCTGTGGCAGATTTGCGACTACGTCAACGAACCATGCGACTACCGGCTGAAGTCCACGACCCCCAACGGCGTGCCTGATGAGATCGTCGCGGCGATCTGCGACCGGCTAGCAGGATGGGTCAAGCGCCAAGCGCGCTTTATAGACTAAATCGGGGAACCACCTGCCGCGCCGGCGCGTCCTAAAAGCACAAAAGGAGGTCACGACCTATGAATAAACAACTGTTAATCGCCACCGTACTTGTGGCATCAGCGTTCAATCCCTCACTGGCGCATGCCCGTGCGTCTATGCAGAGCAGCGAGCCAGCCCGCCGTACAGTCACCGTCACTGGATATGGCCAGGCCAGCGCCGTTCCCAACGTCGCCCGCATCGTTGTAGGCGTGGAGGCCATCAACCCCAAGCTCAACCCCGCGCTGAGCGAAGTAAATCGTAAGATGGCCGCGGTGATGGCTGCGCTGGAAAGGGCCGGCGTAGCCAAGAAGGACATCCGCACGCTGGAGTTCACCGTGAATCCGGAGCGGACATACGGCCCCAGCGGTCCAGGCCCGATCAGCAACTATCGCGTGAGCAACGTCGTGCGCGTCACCGTGCGAAACATTGACAAGAGCGGCGAGGTCCTGGACGCGGCGCTGAGCGCCGGCGCGAACGTGGTGCAGGCGCTGAGCTTCGAGGTAGAGGACATGAAGCAGGTAGAAGCCGACGCGCGCAAGGCAGCGATGGCCGACGCCAAGGCTAAGGCGGAGTCATTGGTCAGCGCTGCCGGCGCCAAGCTGGGCCGCATCCTCACCATCTCCGAGTTCAGCATGGGTGGGCCGCCGATGCCGATGATGGCGTTCACTGCCGCCGGCAAAGCAGCGCCAGAAGGCACTGCCATCGCTCCCGGCAGCCAAGAGATCGTCATTCAAGTCCAAGCAACGTTCGAGATAGAGTAGCCGTCAGCGCCGAGAAACTTTGCCGCCGCTAGAGGGCGGTCGGTCTAGACTACAAGCACAAAGGGCGGAGTGCGCTGAGCGCTGTTTTAGCGCGACAGCCACTTCGCTATGTTCTGTTTTATGCGACTGAGCCGCTTTGTTGAGATTTGGCCAATGGCACCGAGCAAGATGTCACCAGACACAACGGCTAAGCGTGCCGCTCGAATCACACTTGCTTCTTTTAAACTGCTTTGTATAAAGTCGTCATCGCTACGGTCTATGTGCTCATTCAGATCACTAACATAGCGCTGCGTTTTAGATGCGACCATGCAGATTAACCAGTCATCAAAGCCATACGGAAGCTGACTCAGTAAAAGCACGGGGCGCAACTTGCCCTGCTGCATAGAGGTGTTCGGAAGGTAAGTAAGCGCGATTTGACCTGGTTTCTTACTCTGCATTCGTAGCCATCAACAGAGTAGATCACACAGATATGCCGTAGTCCTTACGCTTTTGACTATCCTGAAAGCGTATTTTTATGTCGGCCTCGCTATATAGTTCTGGCTCATCCTCTGCGCTTTGCGCTAAAGCATGTAGCGACAGCATATTCCACGCTTCTCGCTCTGACTGTTCTTGTAGCAAAGACTTAGCGAATTCAAGCAGCTTTTCTCCAAATGGTTGAGACAGCTTCTGTACGCTTTGGTAGATTTCCTCGTCGAGCGTCATGTGTACCTTCCTTAGATTCATTCTATCCTTGTATTATACCACAGCAGGACAAAACAGCAGCGTTCGACGAAACTACCGTCAACAGATTCACTCGGTCAACCGTTCAAACTCCGCCCAAGCCGCAGCCAGCGCCCGCTCGGCCTCTTGATATGCCACGCCGAGCGCCCGCAAGCGCGCATAGTCGCTGCCGGCCTGCGCCATCTGCTGGCTCAGGGCAGCTAATTGGGCCTCTAAAGCCTGGATGCGTTGTTCAACCGCCGCCAGCGCTGCCTGCCGGCGCTGTTGGGCGTTCTTTGAAAGGACAGGCGCAGGCATGGGGCGCGCCGACGCCTTGTTTGGCTCGGTCGCAGGCACCGCTGTGCTGGCCGGCGCGCGCGCCTCGCGCCATTCATCATAGCTCCCCTTGAAGACCACAAGCTGCCCTTCGCCTCCGCCGGCTTGCTCGATCACCCACAATTGCGTGGCCAGCGCTGCGATCAGGTAGCGGTCATGCGAGACAAACAACAGCGTCCCATCAAAGTGCTGGAGCGCCTCGGTGAGCGCCTCTTGAGCCGGGATGTCCAGGTGATTCGTCGGCTCGTCGAGTAATAGCAGGTTCGCCCCTTGTAGCGCCAGCCTGGCTAGGGCCAGCCGTCCGCGCTCACCACCGCTCAGCATCTTCACCTGCTTAAAGTGGTCATCCCCACTGAACAGGAACTGGCCTAGCACGCACCGCGCCTCGCTGAGGGTCAGGTCTTGGCGGGCCGAGAGCAACGCCTCCAACAGCGTCTGCTGTGGATTCAGCCCCTCGCCCGCCTGCGCAAAGTAGCCCAGCCGCACGCTCGCGCCGAGGATCAGCTCACCACTGAGCGGCGGCAGTGCGCCGATGATGGTCTTCAGAAAGGTCGTCTTCCCGCTCCCATTCGGGCCGATCAGCGCCACGCGCTCGCCGCGCAGGAGCAGCAGCTCCGGCGCGCGAAACAAGACGCGCGGTGTGCCATTCTCCCGATAACCAACCGCCAGGTCGCGCGCCACCAACACGCGGTCGCCGCTGCGGTCACCACTGCGCAAGCGCAATGTCAGCGCGCGCTGCTGGGCCGGCTTCTCCAAGCGCTCTAAGCGGTTCAGCCGGCGCAGTCGGCCTTTGGCCTGGGCCGCATTCTGGCCGGCGAGGTTGCGCCGGATGTATTCGGCCTGTTTGGCGATAAACGCCTGCTGGGCTTCGTAGTCAGCCAGCGCCTGGGCTTGGCGCACAGCGCGCTGCTGGACATACTCGGTATATCCGCCGCGGTAGAAGGACAGCCGCGCGCGCCCATCAGCCTGTCGGTTCATCTCCCACACCCGGTCGCAGACTTCGTCGAGGAAGTAGCGGTCGTGTGAGACGACGATCAGCGCTCCCGCCCACGCCTGGAGGTAGCCCTCCAGCCACTCAACGCCGGCTTGGTCCAGGTGGTTGGTCGGCTCGTCCAGCAACAGCAGATCGGGAGACTGTAAAAGCAAGCGGGCCAGGTTGGCCCGCACCCGCTGACCGCCGCTCAGCGCACGCATCGGCTGGTGCCAGGTTGGCTCGGCCAACCCAAGGCCGCCCAGTATGTGCTTGACCCTGGCCTCGATGGTATAGCCACCCTTTAGCTCGAAAGCCTGCTGGAGTTCGCCGTAGTTCTCCAGGGCGCGCACTGCGTCTGGGTGACGCTGATCGAGGCCGGCCAAGGTCGCCTCAAGCTGCGCCATGCGCTGCTGCAGCGCGCTTAAATCGGCGAAGGCTGACTGTGCCAACTGCCAGACCGTGCGTTCGTCGGCCTGCTCAGCGTCCTGGGCCAGATAGCCGCGGGTAACACCGCGCGCAACGTGGATAGCGCCCTCGGTGGGCGCCTCGACACCGGCTATCAGGCGCAGCAAGGTGGTCTTGCCACAGCCATTTGGGCCGACCAGCGCGATTTTGTCACCCCGCGCGACGCTGAAGCTCAGGGCGGCGAACACGTCGAACGCGCCAAACGATTTGCCGACGTTCGATCCGCTGACGATAGACATCGCAAGCGGATTGTAGTCGCGCGGGCGCAGGCTTTCCCCGCAACCGTCACGGGGGCATTCACAGCCAAGGGCAAAAGCTTGGGTGGGCGACGGCAGTGCCGTCGCCCACCCTCTATAGATTTGCCTTCGCTGGCAGCATAGCGTGTGGAAGATGCCCCCTATTGGTGGAACGCACCCACCGTCACTGGCATTACAATATGGCGCGCCTGATCGCCTCGTTCACCCGGCCGGCGATCAGGGAGTGGCGCGCTCGTCACCTACACCGCGCCGCCAAGTGAGTAGAGTAACGTAAGAAGAGCCATGCACACCCCGAAAAACCCCTTCGGCGCGCTTGCCGAACTTGACACAGGTAACGGCAAAGCCCACTTCTACAGCCTGGAAGTCCTAGAGAAGCAGGGCATTGGTCAGGTCGGTCGCCTCCCATTCTCTATAAAGGTCATGCTCGAACAGGCCCTTCGCCAATGCGACGGGTTTGCCATCACTGAGGACGATGTGGTTCGGCTGGCGCAGTGGACTCCCACGAGCGTCCAACCGGCTGAGTTGCCGTTTAAGCCGGCGCGGGTCATCCTCCAGGATTACAGCGGCATCCCCTGCTTGGTGGACCTGGCTGCGATGCGCAGCGCAGTAGCCCGCCTGGGCGGTGATCCCCGACGGATCAACCCAGTCGTGCCGGTGGACATGGTGATTGACCACTCGGTACAGGTGGACTACTACGGCTCTCCGGATGCCCTGAGGCTCAACATCGCCAAGGAATTCGAGCGCAACCTCGAGCGCTATCAGTTCGCACGCTGGGGGCAAAAGGCCTTTCGTAACTTCAGCGTTGTGCCCCCCGGCAGCGGCATTATTCACCAGGTCAATCTAGAGTACCTGGCCCGCGTGGTATGGCTGCAAGACGGCCTGGCCTTCCCCGATACCGTCGTGGGCACCGACAGCCACACCACCATGATCAACGGCCTGGGCGTGGTGGGCTGGGGCGTGGGGGGCATCGAGGCCGAGGCAGTGATGCTGGGCCAGCCGCTCTACATCGTCATGCCGGAGGTGATCGGCTTCAAGCTCTACGGTGCGCTGCGCGAGGGCGTCACCGCCACCGACTTGACGCTGACCATCGTGCAAATGCTGCGCAAGAAGGGGGTGGTGGATAAATTCGTTGAGTTCTACGGCGCCGGCTTGAGCAACATCACGCTCGCTGACCGCGCCACCATCGCCAACATGGCACCGGAGTACGGCGCGACGATGGGTTACTTTCCGATCGATGCGCACAGCATTGACTACCTGCGGCGCACTGGCCGCGACGAGGCATTGTGCGCGCTGGTCGAGCGCTATGCCAAAACCCAGGGGATCTTCCGCACCGACGAGTCCCCTGACCCACTCTTCACCGACACGCTGGAACTGGACCTGGCCACGGTTGAGCCAAGCATCGCCGGCCCTAAGCGCCCGCAGGACCGCGTGCCGCTGACCCAAGCTAAAGCCGCCTTTCGCGCTGCGCTCACTGCGCCAACCAAAGAGCGCGGCTTTGGCTTGCGAGATGAAGACCTGAGCCACACCGCGACCGTGCGCTTCAACGGCCATCAGGAGACGCTCGGCCACGGCGCAGTGGTGATCGCGGCGATCACCTCGTGCACTAATACGAGTAATCCCAGCGTGATGCTGGGCGCAGGCCTGCTGGCTCGGAAAGCCGTTGAGAAGGGCCTGCGCGTGCCGCCCTACGTCAAGACCTCGCTAGCGCCTGGCTCAAAGGTCGTCACTGACTACCTGGCCGAGGCCGGCGTGTTGCCGGCCCTGGAGGCACTTGGCTTCAGCGTCGTGGGGTACGGGTGCACGACTTGCATTGGCAATAGTGGCCCGCTGCCCCAGGCCGTGGCCGAGGCCGTGCAGAGTCACAACCTAGTCGCTGCTGCCGTGCTCAGCGGCAACCGTAACTTTGAGGGGCGCATCAATCCGTTTGTCAAGGCCAATTACCTGGCCTCGCCTCCTTTGGTGGTTGCTTACGCCATCGCTGGCCGGGTGGATATTGACCTGACCAGCGAGCCGCTCGGCGTTGGCAAGGATGGCCAGCCGGTCTATCTCAAAGATATCTGGCCTACCCAGCAGGAAATCGAAACAGCGATTCAAAAGACGGTGCGACCGGAGTTGTTCCGCAAACAATACGCCACGGTGGATCAGGGCAGCGAGCAGTGGCAGGCGATCAGCGGCGTCGATGGCGACCTCTACCCTTGGGATGAGCGCAGCACCTACATTCAAGAGCCACCTTACTTTGAGGGGTTCTCGCTCCAGCCACCGCCCATTCAGCCGATCGTGGGCGCGCGAGTGTTGGGGCTGTTTGGCGACTCGATCACCACGGACCACATCTCGCCGGCTGGTGACATCCCGCTTCACTCGCCTGCAGGGCGGTATCTGCTCGCGCAAGGGGTGAAGCCAGAGGACTTCAATCAGTATGGTACGCGGCGCGGCAACGACCGGGTGATGACGCGCGGCACGTTCGCCAACATCCGCCTCAAAAACCTGCTCGTCCCCGGCGTCGAAGGCGGCGTGACCGTGCACCTTCCAGACGGTCGCGTCATGGATATTTATGACGCAGCGATGGCTTACAAGCAGGAAGGCGTCCCGCTGATCGTGATCGCCGGCAAGGAATATGGCACTGGCTCATCGCGCGACTGGGCGGCCAAGGGCAGCCTGTTGCTCGGCGTGCGCGCCGTCATTGCGGAGAGCTTTGAGCGAATCCACCGCAGCAACCTGGTCGGCATGGGCGTGTTGCCCTTGCAATTCCTGCCTGGCCAGAACGCTGAATCGTTGGGCCTGACCGGACGCGAGACTTTTACCATCCCGCTGGACGACGCAACTCTGGCCCATCCACGCCCAACGCTATCTGTGCACGTCACCCGCGAGGATGGCACAGCGTTCTCATTTGAGGTCGTCACCCGCCTAGACACGCCGGTTGAGATTCACTACTATCGTCACGGCGGCATCTTGCACGCAGTGCTGCGTGAGATGTTGAAGCAGGCCGCCGCGTGAACGTAAGCCTGTGCGTTACAAACGCACCGCGGGATACGCACTACCCATAACGTGGTGCGTGCGCGTTATGCGCCGCGCGTTCCTCGTGGCGATCAGCGCGCTGCTGTGCGCCTGCGCGCCGGCCGCACAGCCAGAGCCGACTTTCGCGCCGCGCGCGATCCGCGTGGACTATCCAATTGTCCCGCCAGATGTGCCGATGCTGGATCAAGATGGCCAGCCGGCTGCGCTCAGCCGCTTTCGTGGTCGCGTCACTTTGATCTTCTTCAGCAACATCGTTTGTCAGGAGTCCTGCGTAGATGCCCTGCCGCAGTTCCAGGCAGTGAAGCGCGCGCTTGGCGCGCGCAGCGTTGAGGTCGTTTTCGTGATGGTAGGCGCTGACCAGCAAGCCGATTCACCCGCAGCGCTCAAGCAACATCTCATCCGCTACGACCCAGCCTTTGTCGGCCTGACCGCCGAGCGCAGCGCAATGCGCCAACTGGCCACGCGCTTCGGCATCCACATATATGAGAACGCTAAGGGCGTGCTGGTCCCCCATGCGCCGTTTATCTACGTGCTAGACCGCCAGGGGCGCCTGCTCTACTTTATCCAGGACGGCGTGCCGGTCGCCGAGATTACAGCAATCGTCCAGCGTGTGTTAGACGAGCCGTGAACGCTCACGAACCCGCCAGCATCGCCTGCACGTCCCTGGCGATGATGTCTATCGGCGTGCCGAAGGAATACATCATTCTCCAGCGGCCTTCTGCATCCAGCAGATAGGTGAAGCTGGTGTGAGCCACGACGTAGCTCTTCGGGTTGTCGCTCTTGGGCGGCTGTTTCTCAAATACGCCGTCGAACTCGTAGATCAGCTTGCGCAGAGTGGCCTCGTCGCTGGTCAGGCCAATGAACGCGGGGTCGAAAGCAGTGACGTAGCGCCGCAGCACGTCAGGAGTGTCGCGCTCAGGATCGACAGTAATAAAGACGTAGTTCACGTCGTCGCCGGCTTCCCCCAGCGCCTGCTTCACCCGCCGTAAGTCATACATGGAGAGCGGGCAAACGTCCGGGCAAAAGGTGTAACCGAATACTAACAGGGTGGGCTTGCCGCGCAGGTGAGCCAACGACACGCGCTGATTGGTGTGGCTCACCAGCGTGTAGTTAGAGATAGCGCGGTACTTGCTGATAGCGACCCCGCCTGGGGTGGGCGTAGGCGATGGCCCGCGCGCAAGCTCCGGCGCGTAGCTGAGCAGCAACCCAAAGACGGTGATCAGGACCAAACTGCCCAGGATACCCAGAAAGACCTTGAAGCCTTCGCTCTGTGGCCTGACGGATCGCGCATTTCGCTTCAACATAAGTCTACAAGTGAGTGCCGTTCTGGGCACCAACATGAGGGGTACCCAGAACGGCTGCGCTGGCGCACCCTCTACGGTTCTCGCACGGTCACGTCCACGTCGATCGTCTTGCCCGACTGGAACTTCAAGGTGAGCTTGAAGGCATCGCCCGGTTTCAGATCGCGCTTCAGGTCCATCAGCATGATGTGATAGCCGGCTGGCTTCAGCTCGACCGACCCATTGGCCGGCACTTCGAGGCCGTCCTTCATTTCCTCCATCATCATCATGCCGTTCTTCTGGGTGGTCTGATGCACCTCGATCATGCCGGCCACGTCGCCCGCTGCGCTGAGCAGGCGGTCAGGGGCATCTCCCTTGTTTTCTATCACCATGTAGGCAGCGCTGACCTGGCCACCGTGCCCGCCATGACCACCATGTCCACCATCGCCGTGCATGCCTATCGCCGGGCGCGCCCAGGCATCCTTCACCACGATCTCGCTCTGTCCACTGCCGGCGTTCTGGACCGGCGCAGCGCAGGCGGCCAGCGAGACGGCCACCAGCGCGACAAACATACTTCTCACGTTCATGTTCAGCATCCACAAGAACAAACGCGAAACAAGACAATAATCCAGCCCTCCACTTGGCCCGCGAGCACGCTGGGCTGCACGTCGCGCCCGCATTCGTCAAAGAAGAACCTTCAATGCAAAGCGGCGCGCAGGCGGGGCGGCGGGATAGGAGGGCGCGGATCTGCGCACGCCGAGGTCGGCGCGCGCAGTGCGCTGAGGGTCGCCGTTGCGCTCAGCACGATGCCCCAGCACTGCACAACAGGTAAGCATTCGGTTGCTGTGCGCAGCAGCGTCTGCAAGGCCGCGATCAACGGCTCATGCTCACGAGGCACGGACGAATGAAGATGGTGTGACGCAGGCGAGTGCCAGTGAAAGGAAGCTGGCTGAGCGTTCGCTGCGGTTTCACAGTATGCCAAGCATAGCAGCGGCACGCTGGCGATGAGCAACGCGACACCCAGCTGGCAAAGCACGCAGGCTACTGCAAACCCACGGCTGCTAAGAGTGCTTAGCATTAAGCACGATGGATTATCCCAGAATTAGGTGAGCGACGGCCTCATCTTTCTGTCAAGCGCTCACAGGCGCGGGCCGCGCTGCCAGCTTCGGCAGCGGGCTGGCTGGGACAAGCAGCCCGCGAGACATTCTGATGTGCATTGTTTGATGGACGACGCGCCGTCGCGCGCTATCGCTGACTCAAGGTTGTACGAGGAAGGTGACGCTTACTGGAATGGGGATAGCGAGCTTGGCATGCAGGCCATCGGCCATCACCGCGGTTAGCGTGTGCACGCCCGGCGGCAACGTGATCGTGCGCGAGGTAAACGGCGGCGCGCCTAAGTGAATGTATTTGTCTTTCTGATCGAGCGGGATGATTTGGCCATCGGGGATGTCACTCGCCGGCACGTTGATGAAGAGGTGGAGGTGTCCTTCGCCGGGCTTCGGCGCTCCGGGCCGCACCAGGCGAAAGTTGCGCACCTGTAGTTGCACGGTGAACTCCGTGCTCGGCACGCGCACCCCCTGCTGAGGGTAAATAAAGCGCATCTCGGGTTCGCCAGACGCTGGCGCACAGGCAGCCAAGGCGCTGGTCGCACCTAAACCGAACGTTAGCCCGAGCAAACGCACGAAGGCGCGCCGGCGCAGCCGCGGAAACTCTCGTTTTTGCGTTCCATCTACCATATCCCTCATGCCTCCTTACATCCAAAAACGCGAACCGCCTAATCAAGATGGTGTCTGAATTATAGGGGATACGTGGCGTGCATTCGCGCTGGGTTAATCAAGCACTCACCAGCGCACCCTCTCCTCAAGCACTTCTGCCACTCACCACCGAGACCTTCGCTGTCGTTCAGATTTCACGATAGACAAACAGAAAGCCAGAACTAAACACCACCTAACGACACTAAAGATTTAGCACCAGGGATAGGAAGAGGCGTGCCCTTGACAGTTTCTAAAATCCTATTATAATTATTCCTAAAAGGAGTGCCTAATGAATAAGAAGGCCAGATATAGAAAGTCAATACCTAATAACCTAGACCTTAGAGGTAGTAGCAAGTTTCTAAGTGATTTCTTTACTACTTCTAAGACCAAAAAGGTCAAGCCGGCCTGCGCACCGCTGGACAGCCTGGCTGAGCAGATCGAGCAGCTCTATCACAGCTACCAGCAGTCGCTGGCAGCCGAGCTGCTTCAGCTCGTCAGAAGCATGCCGCCCGACGCTTTCGAGCGCCTGTCGGTGCACCTGCTTGCGAAGATGGGGTATGGCAACTTTCGCACCGATGGCGGTCGGGTTGTCGGCAAGAGCGGCGACGGCGGCATTGACGGCATCATCGAGGAGGACCCGCTGGGCCTAGAGGCGATCTACATTCAGGCCAAGCGCTGGTCAAACGCCGTCGGCCGACCGCACGTCCAGCAGTTCGTCGGCGCGCTCCAGGCTCACGGCGCGCGCAAGGGCATCTTCATCACCACTGCCTACTTTACCCAAGAGGCGAAGGACTACGTTGCCCAAGTCAAGTCCGTGCGCGTCTTTCTAATAGACGGCGAGCTGTTGACCAAGCTGATGATCAGTTTGAACGTTGGCGTCGTCACTGCTGTTCAGTATTCGCTCAAGCGCGTTGATCAAGAGTTCGCGCGGCATTGGAAGATGTAGGTCATGTCACCCGCAGCACGTGGCAACACTAAGCGCGCCATCTGCCGGCGCCATCCGCAGATCGCGCCAAATGCGCGTGGATCTGCTCTGCATACAAAAAAGCTAAACATGGATTGTGAGGTAAGTTGAATGAGTCACACGCGAGTTCAGCCTAATCTTGACGTTTTGTCTTGGGCGCTACAACGCGCACCGGCCAGCCTGACGACCAAGTTTCGTCAACTGGGCAAATGGCTTTCAGGCGAAGCGCAACCCACGCTGCGTCAGCTTGAGGCGCTCGCCAAAGCGGCCGGCGTGCCGCTGGGCTATTTCTTCCTCGATGCGATCCCCACAGAAAGCCTCCCCATCCCTTTCTTTCGCACGCTGCCCGATGCAACAGGACAGTCCCCCAGTCCAGATTTGGCCGAGACCATCCAAATGATGGAGCAGCGCCAGGCCTGGATGCGCGAATACCTTAGCGAGCGCGGCGCGCAGCCGCTTTCCTTCGTTGGCTCGGCCAGCGCCCAAGACGAGCCAGAACGAGTGGCCGGGTTAATGCGACAGACGTTGGGGATGGCCACCGATTGGGCTGCTAGCCAGCGGACGTGGAGCGACGCCCTGCACGCACTGCGGGCGCGGGCGGAGTCAGCCGGCGTCCTAGTCGTGGTGAACAGCGTCGTCGGCAACAACACACGGCGGAAGCTTTCAGTGGACGAGTTCCGTGGGTTCGTGTTGGTAGATGAATATGCACCGCTGGCTTTCATCAACGGCGCTGATGGCAAAGCTGCCCAGATGTTCACGCTCGCCCACGAGCTGGCCCATGTGTGGCTGGGCAGGAGCGCCGCGTTTGACCTGCGCGCCTTGCAACCTGCTCACGACGAAGTGGAGGAGGCTTGTAACCGCATCGCAGCGGAGTTCCTCGTGCCCGCCACTGCTTTCAGGGAAGTCTGGCCGCGGGTGGCAGCAGATTCGGACCGCTTTCAACGGATCGCCCGCCACTTCAAGGTAAGCGAGGTCGTCGCAGCGCGCCGCGCGCTCGACCTGAAGGCGATCAGCCGCGACGAGTTCTTCCGCTTCTATGAAGCCTACCGCGCCCAGCGGCGCGCGAAGGGCGCCAGCGCAACCGGCGGGGACTTCTTTGCGACGCAGAACCTCAGGCTCAGCCGGCGCTTCGGCGAAGCCGTCGTCCGCGCAGTGCAGGAAGGGCAGTTGACCTATCGCGATGCCTACCGGCTGACCGGCCTGTACGGCGAGACCTTCGACAAATACGCCGCGCAGTTCCTGGGAGGGCAGCGATGAACAGAAATACCGTCTTCCTGCTCGATACCAACGTCTTCATTGAAGCGGCCAAGCGCTACTACGCCTTCGACATCGCGCCGGGATTTTGGGGGGCGCTGCTGATGCATGCCGAGGCCGGCCGCATCATCAGCATTGACCGCGTCTTTGACGAGCTGGCGCGCGGCAAGGATCACTTATTCAGGTGGGTGCAGAACAACATGAAAGACTACTTTCGATCCACGGGCGAGCGCAACGTGCTCGAGGTCTATGCCCAGCTCATGCGCTGGGGGCAACGTCAAAGCCATTTCACCAGCCAGGCCCGCCGCGAGTTCGCCGAGGCCGATAACGCCGACCCATGGCTGGTCGCCTACGCCAAGGCCAAAGGGTATGTCCTGGTGACGCTAGAGAAGAACAATCCTGGCATGCGCCGCAAGATCCCCATCCCCAGCGCCTGCCAAGCCTTTCAGGTGCCCTACATGGACACCTTCAAGATGCTGCGCAAGCTGAGCGTGACCTTCCAATAACAGGGAGTGCTCAACTTCAGAGTAGCTTGCCTCGCTGACGATCCAAACTGCCAAGCACAGCAGAGAGAAAAGCTAAAGAACCTTTGCGTCCTCGGCGTCTCTGCGGTGCATGCTTCTTGTATCACCTTTGATTGGCATGCTCTCCAACAACACAAGCCGCAAAGGAGTTTGATATACTCACTTTGTGAGTATGCAGGCGCGATCCGGAGCGCGCTCGCGCACTATCCAGCGCTCGCCTTTCGCCGACCTCATCGTGCTCGGCTTGCTTAGCGAAGCGCCACTCCACGGCTATGCGCTCTTCGCACGCATCCGCGACGAACTAGCCGGCGTGTGGCGCATTAACATGAACCGCCTTTACGCGCTATTAGGCGAGATGGATTGCCGCGGCCTGGTTCAGGGCCATCCCGAACGCGCCGGCAACCGCCCACCGCGCAACGTCTATCGCCCCACGGTCAAAGGTCGCCGGCAGTTCCAAGCCTGGATGCGCACGCCGAGCCGGACGATGCGCGATATGCGAATTGAGTTCCCGCCCAAGCTATACTTTGCCCTGCGCCGTAGCCATCAGGAAGCCGCCAACTTGATCGCGCTTCAGCGCGCCGCCTGTTATGCCGAGCTGGAGCGCTTGACGACTCAGCAAATGACCGCCAAACCGGACAGTTACCGCTGGTTGATCTGCGACTTTCGCCTGCGCCAGGTGCGGGCCATCCTGGAGTGGCTGGAGATGTGCCGAGCGCATCCCTTGATCGCCGCTGAGCAAACCGCGAGAGGAGAGAGGATAGAGCAATGATCAATCGAAGCGTTACTTTCGCCCTGCTTGCTGCACTGT
>Ga0308389_1000510_pt1 | contig 28401 bp, 24 predicted proteins | sample Hotspr2Sample148_FD_202362 | JGI IMG/M metagenome (GOLD analysis project Ga0308389, IMG submission 202362) | Hot spring phototrophic mat microbial communities from Mushroom Spring, Yellowstone National Park, Wyoming, United States - 20040719_148 ... | reverse complement strand
TAAGGAGGGAGTCCCTCGCTTTGCTCGGGATGACAGAAAGGGGGCTCGGGATGACAGAAAGGGGGCTCGGGATGACATGGTGGGGGACACTGAGGTTGCCTTCCGAGTGATCTCAGACCATTTTAGAGCCTCAGCCTTCATCATCGCAGAGGGTATCATCCCCTCAAACGAAGGGCGTGGCTATGTCCTTCGGAGGATTATCCGTAGAGCTGAACGCTTTGGAAAGCTCCTTGGGCTAAAGGAGCCCTTCCTTTACAAGCTTTTGCCACCTCTTATAGAAGAGTATGAAGACATCTATCCTGAAATCAAGGAAAATGCCCCCTTGATTGAGAAGGTGCTAAAGCATGAAGAAGAACGCTTTTTAGAGACCTTAAACACCGGGCTTGAAGTCTTAGCGATTGAGGTTGAAAGATTGAAAGAAAAGGGAGAAAAGACTGTTCCCGCAGAGCTTCTTTTCAAGCTTTACGATACCTATGGCTTCCCCTACGATTTAGTGCGGGACTATGTGCTCCCCCTTCGGTTCAGCTTAGACCTTGAAGGCTTTGAAAGGCTTAGGGAAGAGGCAAGGGAAAAAAGCAGGCAAACCTGGAAGGGAGCCTTAGAGACCTTGCCTCCTGCCATAAAAGAGCTTATCTTCCAAGGGATTAAGACAGAGTTTGTAGGCTACGAAGAATTCTTCACAAAGGCTAAGGTCCTTGCCCTGATAGATGATATCCTGGTTGTGGATAGAACTCCTTTTTATCCTGAAGGGGGCGGGCAGGTTGCTGATGTTGGGCTGGTAGTTGGTGAAAAAGGAAAAGCCCAAGTTGTGGATACCCAAAAGGCATCAGAGCTTATCCTTCACAGGATAAAACTTCTTGAAGGAAGGATTGAAGTCGGCGATGAGGTTGAGCTAACCATAGATGCGGAAAGAAGAAGGCGCATCATGAGGCATCATACCGCAACGCATATTTTGCATTCTGCCCTAAGGCAAGTCCTTGGCTCTCATGTGAGGCAGTATGGTTCTTTGGTTGAAGAAGGAAGGCTTCGCTTTGACTTTACCCATTTTTCAGCCCTAAAGCCTGAAGAGCTAAAGGAGGTCGAGGACCTCGTTAAAGGCTGGATCCTTGAAAACTATGAGGTTGAGACGAAATGGATGCCCCGTGAGGAGGCAGAAAAGTTAGGAGCCCTCGCCTTTTTTGAGGAAAAGTATGGCGACATCGTGCGGGTCGTGAGGATCGATGATGTTTCTTGCGAGCTCTGCGGAGGAACTCATGTTAAGAGAACTGGAGATATCGGGTTTTTCAAGGTCATTAGCGAAGGGTCTGTAGCAAGCGGAGTTAGAAGACTTACCGCCATCTGTGGTGACCTTGCTTATCAGTATGTTAGAGACCTTGAGGATAGGCTTGAAAGATTAGCAATCCTTCTAAAGACATCCCCTCAGGACCTGGAAAAGAGGGTTGAGCAACTTCTAAAGGAGATGGAAGACCTTAAGGCACAGTTAAAGAGGTTGAAGGGAGGAAACTTAAGGAATGAGTTGGCAAGGAAGCTTTCTTCTGTGTTAAAGGTTGGAGAAATCTCGCTCTTTGTTGGGTATGTGCCCGTGGAAAAGATGGATGAGCTTCGGGAGTGTGGAGACTTTATAAAACAAAAGCTTGGCTCAGGGGTTATCTTTTTAGCCTCAGAAAAGGATGGAAAGATCCAAGCCATCTGCATGGTAACCAAAGATTTAAGCTCCAAGGTTCCAGCCAAGGATATCTTTCTTGCCCTCTCAAAAAAGATCGGTCTTAAAGGCGGGGGAAGACCTGAGCTTGCCCAAGGAACCCTTCTTGAGAAGCTTTATGAGGAAAGCTTAAAAGAAAAGGTATATGAAGCCATAGAGGAGGTACTTCATGGAGGATAAAAGGCTAAAAGTTGAAGTCTACTTTGCTCCGAATTGTCCGACGAAGGAGCAGGTAGAAAGAAATTTGAAGGAAGCTCTTGAGATGGAAGGGATCACCGATGAGCTAACCATCGAGGTTTTAGACCCTGTTCACGCTGAGAAGAGGGGATTTAAGGGTTCTCCAACCATAATCATAAACGGAGAAACCTTTCAGCCCCTTGAGATGGGTGGTTTTAGTTGAAGGTTCTTTTTCATGAGCAGGGGATGCTCGTTAAGGTTCCGACGGTTAGCATGCTAAGAAAAAGCCTGAGGGAAGCGTGGAACTCTATACTCTCAACTGGTTAGAAAACATCTTAAAGGCTTATGAAAGGGATTACGAGGCAGAGGAAGTAATAATCGTTGGGGATAAGCAGATAAACTTTAAGCCCCTTATTTTTGCCATAGCGCTTCTTCATATCTTTCAAAGACCTCTTCTCTACAAGCTTGAGCCCATTAAAGAGCTTTTAGATTCTCTTAGAGAGCGGTTTGATTTTATGCATCTTGTTGACCTTTTGCGCAAAGAGTTTTCCCTTTGGTTTAGGGAGATGGTTCTTCATCGCGATTTTTCTAACGCAAAGTATGACCAGCTATCCCATGAATTTCATCTTTTGGAAGAGATTGTGCAGAAGCAGGTTCAGATCCCTTTGCTTGATGAGTTGAAGAAGCTTTGCATGCCCTTTGAGGAGGCTGTTGAGGAGAAAAAGGAGGTTAGCGAGGCATATAGGAAGAGGTTTGTTCGGCTTGTTAACTTTTTTGTTCGGACAGAGGCTATAAAACCGAGCAAAAGTTCTGAGCTTATTGAGCGAGCCGAGAAGGCAGGGAAAACCCTTGACCCCTCTTTCGCCCCCCTTTTCTCTCAAAAACCCGAAGACTTAAGAGAAAAGATGTTAGAAAGTTTAAATAGGTTTGTGAATGAGAGGCTATCCCTAAGTTTCTAAAAACCGATTGTAAAACTTCTGGTTTTTAATAAAATTAAACCAGATTACCCTCTGGAGGCTTAAATGAAATTCCAAAAAGAGTTTGAGAGGTTTCAATCTCTTCTAAAGGAGCTTTTTCAGTTTGAGGCTTCGGATTTGGATTTTGGAATTTATAGAATTCTAAACTATAAAAGAGAACAAATAAAGGATTTTATTGAAAATAGACTACCGGAAATTGTAGAATCTGCCTTTGAAAAGCATAAGCAAGCCCTTTCTAAAAACATAGAAGAAGAGTTTAACAAGGTCAAAGAAGATGTAAAAAAAATCTTAGGATATGAAGCAATTAGTCCAACTGGAGAACTTAAAGAAATCTTTAAAAATACTCCTCTTGGGAAGAAATACTTAGAGATTAAAGAACAAAAAGAGCTCCTGGAAAAGATTGAAGAGATAAAAGGGCAAGTTTATAACAACCTATACAACTTCTTTTCAAGGTTTTATGAAGACGGAGATTTTATTCCTCAATACAGATACTCAATAAAAGGGTATAAATACGCCATACCATACAACGGAGAAGAAGTAAAGCTTTACTGGGCAACAGCTGACCAATACTACATAAAAACAGGTCTGCTCTTTAGAGACTATACTTTTAAAACAGGTGGTATCAAAGTAGTCTTCAGAGTAGTAGAGGCAAAAGAGGAGCTTGGCTCAAACAAGGCTACAAAGGAAAGATTTTTTGTTTTAGATGATGAAAATCCTATAGAGATTAATGAAAGCGAACTTGTGATTAAATTCCAGTATAGAGAATTAATTGATGATGAAGTAAGAAAGTATGAATTTGGTGAGAGAGAAAGCATTTCTTCTAAACAAGAAAAAATAAATTTTAAAATTTTTGCTACTATAGAAAAATTTTTAAAGAACAACAAACAGTTAGAATTCATAAAATATCTAATTGATGAAAGAAAGCTTTTATATCATATAAACCGCTTTACAGCTAAAAACACAAGAGATTATTTTATTCATAAAAACTTAAAAAAATTTCTATCGGAACAGCTTGATTATTTTATCAAATCAGAAGTTTTAAATTATGAGACTTTATCAGAAGAAAAGTATTTAGACAAGCATATAACAAGGGCAAAAACTGTAAAGGAAATAGGAGAAAAGATTATAGACTTTGTAGCCCAGATAGAAGATTTTCAAAAAAGGCTTTGGGAAAAGAAAAAGTTTGTTATTAAGACTGAGTATGTTATAACGCTTGACAGGATAAAGTCTTGGACTAATGAAGAGTTTTATAAAAAGATAATAAAAAAGGTGTTGAACAATCCTCATCAACTAAAGGAATGGGAAGCTCTGGGGTTTGGCAAGATTGAAACAGCGGAAGATTTAGAAGACAAAAAGCTACCCATAGATACAAGATACTTTGATGAAGATTTCAAGTTTGAGCTGTTAGAAAAGATTTCTGAGAATGTAGACATAGATGATGCTTTGGATGGCTTACTTATTAAAAGTGAAAACTGGCAAGCTTTAAATACTATTTTGAATAAATATAAAGGAACAATAAAAACGATTTATATTGACCCACCCTATAACACTGGAAATGATGGATTTTTATATAGAGACAGATATCAACACTCTTCTTGGCTCTCTATGATGGAAAATAGATTGAGTTTGGCAAGGGAATTGATGAGAGATGATGGAGTAATTTTTGTGAGCATAGGAGATACGCTTAGATCTCAAGTTAGAATAAATTCATCATCACGTTTGCAAATTACTTGTAATCAGGTTTTTAATGAAGATAACTTTATAGCAACTTTTGTTAGAAAAAGTGGAACAGCACCAAGACAGGATATCAAACATATAGCGAACTCACATGATTATGTTATTTGCTATTCAAAAAATATTGAGAAAGTAAAAATAAATAAAAAAGTAGCAGATATGTTAAGATTTAAATATGAAGATAAACATTTAGGATATAGAGGAAAATTTGATCTTAATCAATTAGATAGAGGAAGTATTCAATACTCTGAAAGTTTAGATTATCCTATAATAATTGAAAAAGGAACGGTTATCGAAATCTTTGATGGTAAAACCTTTAAAAAACTACCAGCTCCAGAAAGAATAGAAATCTGGCCTGGTGGTGATCCTCATGATAAAAGATGGATTTTTAGGTGGTCAGAAGAAAAAGTAAAATGGGGCATAGAAAATGATTTCATTGTGTTTAGAAAGGATAGAGAAGGTAATTGGAAAGTTTATTATAAGGAATATGAACTTGTTGACAATAAAGGTATGCCAAGAGAAAGAACAAATCCTTATGACACATTAATTTTAGAATTTCCGAATGAACTTGGAACATCTGAAAATGAAAGCTTATTTGGTAAAAGAGTTTTTGAATACCCTAAACCATCAGATTTAATAAGTCATTTATTAAAAATTGGATCTTGTAGTGATTCTTTAATTCTTGACTTCTTTGCTGGCTCAGGAACAACGGCTCATGCTGTAATGAAACTAAATAAAGAAGATGGAGGCAATAGAAAGTTTATCCTAATAGAAATTGCGGACTATTTTGAAACTATCATATTACCAAGAATCAAAAAAGTTGCTTATTCTTTCAACTGGGAAGATGGAAAACCACAGGATGAAGATGGAATAGGTGTTTTCTTTAAATACCAAATCCTTGAACAATACGAGGATGCTCTTGATAACATTGAACTAAAAGAAAATAAGTTAGCACAAAACCTTTTTAAAGATGAATATCTAATAAAATACTTCTTAGAATTTGAAACAAGAGATAGCCTATACCTACTAAACATTGAAAAGCTAAAAAATCCTTTTGCTTATAAACTAAAAGTAAACCTTTCTGAAGTTGGCGAACCAAAGGAAATGATTGTAGATATACCAGAAACATTGAACTACCTTCTTGGATTAAAAGTAAAGAAAATCAAAAGGAGAAGAGATAACGGAAAAACTTATCTTTTTGTTCTTGGAGAAAAAGAAGGGAGAGACTATGCGATTGTTTGGAGAGAATACTCAGACCAGTGGAAAGAGGACGACTTTAAAAAGGATAAGGGAATTATAAAGCAAGAGTTGAAGGAGTGGAAACCACAAGTAGTCTATGTAAATGGACAAAGTATTTTAACACCTAATTTTGGAGATTTTCAAGTAGAACTAAATTATATTGAGCCAAAGTTTAAAAGGCTGATGGAAGGCTAATTATGCAAATTGAAAAATACTTAGTTCTAAATAATTACCTTCTTTCTCTTTTTGGAGTAAGAGATTTTAAAGTCTTGCAAGATAAACTTCGTGATGTCAAGGAAGATATTGATAGCGATGGAAGGTCCTATTTTCTCAATGTACTACTTGGCTTAAAGGATTTGAAAATCCCAGATAATGATCTTATTCGGTATGATCAAAATATTCAAAGTTATGTAAAGAGAATAAGCGAAAAAAGAGAAATATTTAGTCTTAAATATTTTCAGTATCTTGCTCTTCTATTCACAGAGATATTTTTAGACAATATCAAAAATAGAAAAGCTGAATTTTTATACAATTTGAATAAATTTTTGTTTCATTATGAGGATAAGAAGGTAAAAGAACTTATAGGAGAATTTAATGAAGAGGACTTTAAGAAGCTTGCTTACTGGATGGCAACAGGGTCTGGGAAAACATTATTAGCTCATATCAACTATTATCAATTCTTAAACTATAAACTCTTTGAACCAGACAATATCCTTTTTATTACTCCTAACTTAAGCTTATCTAAGCAACATTTTGAAGAGCTTCAGAAAAGTGGAATACCAGCAAGACTTTACAGCGAAGGTGCAAGGGCTGAGTTCAAACGGGATTATGAAATCCTTATCATTGAAATAACAAAGCTTGTAGAAGAGAAAAAGGGAGGAGGGCTTAGCTTACCAGTAGAAACCTTTGAAGGAAAAAATTTAATATTTGTAGATGAAGGACACAAAGGTAAAAGGTCTGAAGACCAAAAGTGGGCTCAAAGAAGAAACAAACTCCTTGAAAACGGCTTTGCTTTTGAATACAGTGCAACTTTTGGGCAAATATTGGATACAAATAATAAAGAAACATTAAAAGAATACGCTAAAGCTATAATTTTTGACTATTCATACAAATATTTCTATTTAGACGGATACGGAAAAGATTTTTGGGTCTTTAATGTCAAAGAAAAGAAAATACCAGATCAAGAATTTCAAGAAACCATATTTGTTGCTAACCTTCTTGATTTTTATGAACAATTGCTCTTATATCAATCCAAGCCTGAATTATGCAAAAAATATAACATAGAAAAGCCTTTATGGATATTTGTTGGAACAACAGTAACTGGAAAAAATGTTGAATCTGATATTTTACAAATCATTAAGTTTTTAAAAAATGCATTAGAAACAAATTGGTTGGAAGAGAAAATAAACAAAATTTTGAATAAAGAGTATAAAAACGAAAGGGGAGAGGATCTATTTGGAAATAAATTTACATTGCTTAGGAAAGATATAGATTTAGATAATCTTTATAAAACAGTTTTTCATGGAAAAGGAGCATTTAAAATATATGAAATCAAAAATGCCGATGGAGAATTTGGGCTAAAAGTAGGAGAAAATCCTTATTTTGGTGTAATAAATGTAGGTAATGTGTCTGAATTTAAAAAACTACTTATTCAAGAAAACTTCACTGTAGAGCAGGATGTTATTTCAACTTCTCTTTTCGAAAATATTAAGAAAGAAAACTCACCTATCAATATCTTAATTGGAGCCAAAAAGTTTATAGAAGGATGGGATACTTGGCGCGTCTCTTCCATGGGGCTCTTACATATTGGCAGAGGAGAAGGTACGCAGATTATACAACTTTTCGGAAGGGGTGTAAGATTAAAAGGCGAAAACATGTCTCTTAAAAGGTCTAATAATCCAGAAGTAAAACCTCTTGAAAGATTAAACATATACGGAATAAAGGCAGACTATATAGCAAAATTCCTTGAAGCCATAGCTAAAGAAGATGCAGGATTGGAAGAAATAAGCATATCTGTAATGGTAATGGACAAAAGTAGATGGCAAGACCTACCCTATTTAACAAAAGATGAAACGAAAAAGTTTGAAGAAGAAGTTTTTCTGAAATTACATGCTGATGAGAAAGTTTATTTTACCTTAAACCTTGTGCCTATAGTATCGACTCATGAAAGTGATAGACAGGATAATCAAATAGATCTTCAGACTTCTGTAGTAAGTCCTGAGGTTCAAGAAGACATAATTTATGAGGTGATAAATATTGAGTTATTAAATTGGGATAAGATTTTAAAAGAAATAATAGATTATAAGCTTTTAAAAGGATACTGGAACCTTTCTTTTGATGTAGAAGACTTAAAAGAGATTTTAAAGCAATGTAAAATAAGGGCAACACCAGGATTTTTCGAAGTTAAAGATGCTCAAAGTTTAGCTAAAATTGAAGATATTACCATACTACTAATAAAAGGCTACATAGATAAATTTTATAAAAAACATAAAGGCATATTTGAAACAAGCAATTTGAAGTATAGAAGAAGCGTAGAACAGCTCAAACTTTTTGCCTCTGACAGTAGAGTTGAATACTATACAGTTTATATTGACAAAAAAGAGACACAATTAATAGAACAAATTAAGGCTCTTGCTGAAAGACTTGATGAACTGTTAAAAGATGATAAAGAACTTTTACCCAGAGTTGTTATTGATAATTCAATTTTTGTTCCTCTTTTGTTAAAGAATGAAAAAATTAAAAAAATTTCACCTCCAGGTCTAACCGAAAGTGAAGAAAAATTTGTTTTAGACTTAAAGAACTATTTGAAAAATAATTCTAAAAATTTAGCTCAGTATGAAATTATTTTATTAAGAAATGAATCGCAATCAGGAATAGGCTTTCAACTTGATTGGGCAGGCTTCTATCCTGATTTTATTATGTGGATTAGAGCTGTAAATAAAACTCATATCGTCTTTATTGATCCTAAAGGATTACATCATTCCCAAAACCTTGAAGATGAAAAAATACAGTTTTTTAAAAAAGGTTTGAAAGAAATAGAAACTAAATTAAGTAAAAATGTTTCTTTACATGGTTTTATTTTGTCTTATACTAAGTATGAAGATTTAATAAATAGGATGGTGGACCTTCCCACTAAAAACAAATTTGAAGAATATAATGTCCTTTTCCTTGATGATAGAGATTGGTCTGAAAAGATGTTTTCCAAAATTTTAATTTAAATATTTAGACATCCTTCCTTCAACAATCTCTTCTCCTCCACTACGAAAAATTCCTTTATTTCAGACCAATTTTTGTCTATATCTTCATAAAACTCCTTTTCAGCATCTTTAAAATAGATAAGACTTTTTAAAATAACACCAATAGAAAATGCTGGATATTTTGTTTTAGCTAAATCTATTACATATTTTAAACGCCAATTGTGCCTTTTCATAAGAAACCAAAGATCATAAAAATCCTTTTTAGAGCCTCTTTGAGCAATGGCTACTACTTTCATACAGGCAATATCTTCATCACTTGCTATGTCAATAGGAATGTCTGCAATTTTTATAGTTGGTTTTAAAAGAGGATATTTATATGAGAAAAACGAAAATCTTATATCGTTAATTAAAACAATTAAAGTGTCTTCATCAGACAATAGGTGTTCAATCTTTGCTGGTATGGTTTCTATTTTTTTCTGTAGTTGGAAGATAGAAAAATCAACATCTGGATAAGTGAAAAAATCAAAATCTTCAGATATACGATGATGATATTTTAAATATAGAGCCGTTCCACCAGCTAAATAAAATCCTTTAGTCGCTGAAGATTTTGTTAACAAATCTAAAGTTCTTTTCTGCGTATCTGTTAAACTCATCTTCGTCTATCTCCAAAATTATCTTCCAAAAGTTTAAATTTTTCTTATCAAAGCGATGAAGGTTGTTTAAAAAGACCTCTTTTAATTTCTCCGTGGGAAAGGCTTTCAATAGCTCAAGAGGATTGGCATAAAGCAGGGCTCTGATGAGAAGCTCCTCCTCGCTAACTACCCTATCCCAAGCAAACTTTTGAAGCAGAGATTTTGGGTCAACCTCTGAGGGTTTAGAAAGCAAATCTTTCGCCATATAGTCTAAGAAACTTTTACTTTTCTCTTTTTTAAAGTTTCTTTATTAATTTCAACAGGAAGTAAAGATTTAAGGTCTAAACGTTCAGATGCTGATAGAATCTCTATTCCTACCAATTTACCAGACTGATCAACATCAAAGGTTATATCCTCGTCTACCTCTATACAAAATACCCTTTTAGCTTTCCCAAGTTTGATATAAAGAATGTCATATTTAGGATCATAGGAAGTTCTCATTATTTACCTCCATTTTCCATAAAAAACTTTTACAGTAATAACACCTTTCTTTGCAGAAATGTCAGCTCCTAATTTGGCATGTTCAACAAACTTAATCTTCATCAAAAGGCTTGCCCAAGTTTTTTTTCAGGCGAGTAGCCGGTTGCCCCTATATATCATTTTATTATAAAAATTTTCGCAAAAATTTAAAAGTGATTTTTTCTGGGAGGTTTTTAGTTCTTCTTGAATTTTGCTTAGAAAATACTAAATTAAGGGAAATTCTGAGAGGAGGGTCTTGATGAGTGTTTCTGGGATGACTTTAGCGGAAAAGATACTTGCCCATAAGCTTGGCCTGCCAAAGGTTAGCGCTGGGGAGCTCGTTGAAGTCCCTGTTGACTTAACCTTAGCAAACGATATAACCGGTCCTCTTGCTATAAAAGTTTTCGAGAGCACTTGCATCAACAAGGTGTTTGACCCAGAGAAGATAGCTCTGGTGATGGACCATTTTACCCCAAACAAAGATATAAAAAGCGCAGAACAAGTAAGAATTTGCAGGGAGTTTGCCAAAAAATACGGAATAAAGCACTACTACGAGGGCGGAGTTTGCGGGATTGAGCATGCTTTGCTTCCTGAGCTTGGGCTTATTGTCCCAGGGGATGTGGTAATCGGGGCAGACTCCCACACCTGCACCTATGGAGCACTATCTGCCTTTGCTACAGGGGTTGGCTCAACAGACTTGGCAGCTGCCTGGATTACCGGTAAGACCTGGTTTAAAGTGCCAGAAACCATAAAGTTTGTTTATTACGGAAAGCTTAAGCCCTGGGTCACAGGAAAAGACCTGATCCTTTACACCATCGGCGATATAGGGGTTGACGGTGCTCTTTACAAGTCAATGGAGTTTACGGGAGAGGTCATCGAGAGGCTTTCCATAGCCGAAAGGATGACCATGGCAAACATGGCCATCGAAGCAGGCGGGAAGGTTGGTCTTATGGTTGCTGATGAAAAGACCTTAGAATTTTTGAGAGGAAGGGCTAAGAGAGAGCCTGTCATCCTTCATTCAGATAAAGACGCAAACTATGCGGATGTGCGGGAATACGATGTATCAAAGATAGACTTGGTAGTTGCCCTTCCCCATCTTCCTTCAAATGTAAAGTTTGTGAAAGACCTCGGTGAAAAAATCTACATAGACCAGGTAGTAATCGGCTCTTGCACGAACGGAAGGTATGAAGACCTGTTGATGGCAGCCAAAGTTTTGAAAGGGCGGAAAGTGAACCCGAATGTGAGGTGCATTATCATTCCGGCAACCCCGGAGGTTTATCGCCGAGCCTTAAAGACTTGGCTGTTAGAGGTCTTTGTTGAGGCTGGAGCCATCATATCTCCGCCAACCTGTGGACCTTGCTTAGGTGGGCATATGGGTATCCTTGCTAAGGGGGAAAGGGCAGTTGCCACGACGAACAGAAACTTCGTTGGCAGGATGGGGCATCCGGAGAGCGAGGTCTATCTTTCTGGACCAGCGGTTGCTGCAGCATCAGCCGTCCTTGGCTACATTGGGACCCCGGAAGAGCTTGGGCTAAAAGAACCGGAATAAAACTTTTCTAAGGAGAGGCGCTATGGAGAGGATAAAAGGTAGGGTTTGGAAGTTTGGAGACAACATTGATACTGATGTAATCATCCCTGCTCGTTATTTAAACACAACCGACCCAGAGGAGCTTGGTAAGCATTGTATGGAAGATGCTGACCCAGAGTTTTCTAAAAAGGTTAAAAAAGGAGACATCATAGTTGCCGGAAGAAACTTTGGATGTGGCTCATCAAGGGAGCATGCTCCCATTGCCATAAAAGCCTGCGGAATATCCTGCGTGGTTGCCGAATCCTTTGCTCGCATCTTCTACAGGAACGCCTTCAACACTGGGCTTTTGATCTTAGAGGCGCCAGACTTTGCCAAGGAGGCAGAAACCGGAGACGAGGTAGAAATCTACCCTGACGAAGGAAGGATAGTCAACTTAACCAAGGGAAAAACCTATTACTTTAAGCCCATACCTGAATTTATGAAAAGGATTCTCGAAGACGGGGGGCTCATTCCTCACATCCTGAAAACCTATCAGGCAAGCTGTAAAATTTAGGTTAAACTTAGGCTAAATTTAAGCTAAACTCAAGCCATGCCCTCCCCTCCTAAATTTACCTTTGAGAAACCGGCTGACCTTTCATCCCTTTGGGAGCTTATCAAGGCTTTGCGTGGGGAGGATGGCTGTCCCTGGGACAAAAAACAAACCCCTGAAACGCTGAAGAAATATCTCCTTGAAGAGACCTACGAGGTTTTGTCTGCCCTTTCAGAAGGGAACCTTGAAGAGCTAAGGGAAGAGTTTGGCGACCTGCTTTTCATCCTTCTTTTCATCATCTATCTTTTTAAAGAGAGAGGGGATTTTACCCTTCGGGATGTAGTCTATATAAACTTTCAGAAGATGATTAGAAGGCATCCTCATGTTTTTGGGGATGCGGTGGCAAAGTCTGCGGAAGAGGTTTTAGCCCAGTGGCAAAGGATTAAGAAAGAGGAAGGAAAAGAAGATTCTGTGCTTGGAAACATTCCGAAAATACTTCCAGCCCTGCAGAGGGCTTTTAGGATTGGCGAGCGGGCAAGCAGGGTTGGCTTTGACTGGGAAAAGGCTGAGGATATCCTGGATAAGCTTCGCGAGGAAACTGCTGAGCTTGAAAGAGAGATTAAGGAAGAAAAAGATAAGGAGAAGCTTGAGCTTGAAATCGGAGACTTGCTTTTCACGGTGGCAAACCTTTCAAGAAAGCTTGGACTAAACCCTGAAGAGGCTTTACATAAAACTTTAGCCAAGTTTGAGAAAAGGTTTAAAGAGATGGAAAGGTTGATAAAAGAGCGAGGATTAAAGATAGAAGCCCTCTCTTTGGAAGAGCTTGATAAATTCTGGGAGGAAGTGAAAGCCCTTGAGAAGGATCGTTGAAGTCGGAGGCTTAAACCTTTCTTTTAATGGGGTAAAGATCCTCGAAGACATAGTCTTAACCATTGAAAAGGGAGATTTCTTAGCCGTAATCGGACCAAACGGGGGAGGGAAGACCACACTCCTTAAGTGTATCCTTGGTTTTTTGAAGCCTCAAACCGGAGAAATCAAACTCTTTGGGAAGCCTATTGAAAGCTTTAGGGAGTGGGAAAAGATTGGATATGTGCCCCAAAGGAGTAAGGATTATCACATAAAGCTTAATCCTCTTACCGTTGAAGAATTCATAGCCCTTCCCTCAAAGCTTTACGGGGTAAAGCTAAATCAAGATAGGCTTTCTGAACTTTCCAAGGTTTTTAGTTTGGAGGATCTTTTGGCTAAAAGGCTTGCCAATCTTTCTTTTGGGCAGGTCCAGAGGGTTCAGATCGTGCAAGCCTTAGCTTTAGAGCCTGAGGTCCTGTTTTTAGATGAGCCTACCGTGGGCTTAGATTTTATGAGACAAAAGAATTTTTATGAGCTTTTGACGGAGTTTAACCGGCGGGGGCTAACCATCGTGGTCATCACCCATGAAACTTGGCTTCTACACAGTGGGATTAGCAAGGTTGCCTGCCTAAATAGGAGACTTTACTATCATGGGGTTCACGAGGAATTCTGCCAATTGGCAGGGCTTGCGAAAGAAGGGACCTTCCCAGAATTTCATATTATTGGTCACGACCATTGGTAAAAGGGTATGGACGATTTTTTAGGCTTTTTAAGCCTGGTAAAGTGGGGGTTATTAGCCTGTCTTTTTTTCGCCCTTTCAGCAGGGCTAACCTCGCCTTTTAATCTGCTAAACAGAAACGCCCTTCTTCCCCATGCCTTAACGCACATCCTTCTTCTTCCTCTTCTGGTCATCTCCCTTCTCTTCCCTAACCTTGATGAGTTCTTTCTTATTCCTTTAGCGGTTGCTTTAACCCTTATCCTTAGTCTTTTTATTTGGTTTTTAGAGCGAAGGCTTTCCATCTTTGAAGATTCCGCAAGCGCAATAGTTATCCACCTTAGCTTAGCTTTAGCCTTAGTGCTTGCGGTAAAGGGTTCGCAGTATGACTATAGGCTCCTTTCCTATCTCTTCGGAGACATCTTGCTTGCTACAGAGCAAACCTTCTTTATCTCTTTTGTGATATTTATTCTTACGTTTCTTTTCTTTCTTAAGCATCGATATTCGCTTCTTATATCAGCCCTTGGCTGGGAGTTTCCGGGAATAAACACCGCAAGGCTAAACCTCATCTTTTTGCTTTTCCTTTGTCTTCAGGTTGTTCTTGGGGCAAAGGTCCTGGGGGTGCTCATTGTTTCAGCCTTCTACAACTTTAGCGGACTTGTAGCTTTAAAGCTCTCTCCATCCTTTCGCAAAGCTCCTCTTCTTCTCCTTAGTCTAAATTTAGCTTCCGTCCCAGGAGGAGCGACCCTCTCCTACCTTTTTGATATTCCCTTTTCGGCAGGGGCTATTATATTTATGAGCTTGTATCTTTTCTTCATGACCTTGAAAGGAAGGTAGAAAAATGCGGTTTGTTGATAGCCATGCCCATTTGAACATGGAAAACTACAAAAAGGATTTAGAGGAGGTCATAGCCAGAGCAAAGGAAAAGGGAATAGTCAAAGTCCTTGTGGTTGGAATTGATAGAAAAACTGGAGAAAAAGCCCTTGTTTTAAAGGAAAAATTTAAAGACTTTATTGAAGTTGCCCTTGGTTTTCATCCCCATGAGGTAAAGAATATAAAGGAGGCTGATTATTCTTGGCTTAAAGAAAGCATTGAGAAAGCGCTTGCGGTTGGTGAGATTGGGCTTGACTTTTATAAAGAATATTCTCCTCGGGAGCTTCAGTTTGAGCATTTTGAGAGGTTGCTAAGCTTGGCAAGAGAGATAAAAAAATCGGTTGTGCTTCACCTGAGAGGAAATGCCGAGTTTTGGGATGTTGCCCTCTCTTTCTTGAAGCCCTACCAAGACTTAAAGATGGTGTTTCATTGCTTTACCGCAGATTGGGGGATAGCAAAAAGGCTTCTTGAGTTTGAGAGCTTGATATCCATCCCTGGGGTTGTGACCTATCCCACAGCAAACGACCTAAGGGAAGCGGTAAAAAACATCCCTTTAGACAGGTTACTCTTGGAGACAGATTGCCCTTTTCTTTCCCCTCAGCCTGTTCGAGGAAAAAGAAACGAGCCAGCCTACCTTGTTTATACCGCAGAAGCTATCGCCGAGTTAAAGGGGTTGCCTGTCGAAGAAGTAGCAGAGCAGACAACCAAAAATTTCTTTAGATTTTTTGAAATTAACGAAGGGGGAATTAGAGGATGAGGCTTAAAAGGACGCATTTTATCGAAGAGCTGATAAGAGAAGACCTTTTAGGAAAAGAGGTTGTTGTATCGGGCTGGGTTTTGAGAAGACGAGACCATGGCGGGGTCATATTTTTAGACCTTAGGGATAGGACGGGGCTTTTACAGGTTGTGTTTGAAGAGGGAGTGGCTCAAGAGGTCTTTGACATAGCGGACCAGGTTCGGATTGAGTATCCAGTCTCGGTAAAGGGGATTATCAGAAGAAGACCAGAGGGCATGGAAAACCCCAAGATCCCCACTGGGTATATTGAGCTTTTCGCTTCGGATGTGGAGATCCACAACACCTCTAAAACGCCCCCCTTACCCATGGATGAAGACCTAAGCCAAGTCTCAGAGGCTACAAGGCTACGCTATAGATACCTTGAGATGCGGACGCTTGGCGGGCATGCTCCTTTCATCTTTCGCCATAATGTAAACTTAGCTATAAGGAATTTTCTATCCGAAAGGGGTTTTTTAGAGATAGAGACTCCGTTTCTCACTAAGAGCACCCCTGAAGGGGCAAGGGATTTTCTTGTGCCAAGCAGGCTTTATCCGGGGAAATTCTACGCCCTACCCCAATCTCCCCAGCTCTTTAAACAGATCCTCATGGTTGCTGGGTTTGAAAAATACTTCCAGATCGTTAGATGCTTTAGGGACGAAGACCTAAGGGCTGATAGACAGCCAGAGTTTACCCAGCTTGACCTTGAGATGTCCTTCGTTGACGAAGAGGATGTGATGAGCCTTTGTGAAGAGCTTTTAGCCCATCTTTTTGAGAAAACGCTCGGAATAACCCTTTCCACGCCTTTCCCCAGGCTATCCTATGATAAAGCCATGGAGCTTTACGGAACAGACCGTCCAGACCTAAGATTTGGGCTTGAGCTTAAAGAGGCAACCGACCTGGCTAAGGAGACGCAATTTCAGGTCTTTCGCGGAGCCGTGGAAAAAGGTGGCATTGTCAAAGGATTATCAGCACCGGCTCATTTCTCAAGAAAGGAGCTTGATGAGCTTACAAAATATGCTCAAGAGCTTGGAGCCAAAGGTCTTGCCTGGATAAAGTATACGAAGAATGCCTCTTCCTTTGAGGAAAAATGGGCATCCCCCATCGTTAAGTTTTTCCCTCGGGAGGTTTTAGAAAGGCTTGAAGAGCGGTTTGAGCTTAGGGATGAGGCTTACACCCTCTTTTTTGTTGCTGATACCCCACAGCAGACAAACCTTGTCCTCTCTGAGCTAAGAAAACACCTTGCGGAAAGGCTAAAGTTGATTCCAGAGGGGGTGTTTTCCTTCCTTTGGGTAGTTGATTTTCCGCTTTTTGAATGGGATGATGAGGAAGGAAGGCTTGTCGCGGTTCATCATCCTTTTACCCATCCCAAGCTTGAAGACCTTGACCGGCTTGAAAGCGAGCCTTTGTCTGTTCGCTCAAGGGCTTATGATATCGTTCTAAACGGAGTTGAAGTGGGAGGCGGTAGTATCCGTATTCACCGTAGAGACCTACAAGAAAGGATTTTTAAGCTTTTAAGCATAAGCCAAGAGGAGGCTGAAGATAAGTTTGGCTTTTTGCTTCAGGCTTTGGAATACGGAGCCCCGCCTCACGGTGGAATAGCCTTTGGGCTTGACAGGCTCATAATGCTAATGCTTGGTAAAAAGAGCATAAGAGAGGTTATTCCCTTTCCGAAGACACAAAGAGGGCAATGCTTACTCACTGGAGCCCCAGCTGAGGTAACGCTAAAACAGATCCTTGAACTCCACATCATGCCTGGATGGAAGGAACCTTCAAACCAAGGGGAAAAGAACCTCTTTAAGGAAGGCGAGGAAAAGGATGAATGACAAAGCTTTTTGTTGTAGAGTCGCCAACGAAGATTAAAACCCTAAAAAAAATACTAAGCGGCCAAAACAACTCTTTTATTCTCCTCCCCACCTTTGGGCATATTAAAGATTTACCAAAGACCTCCCTCGGGGTAGATTTAACCACTTTACAACCTACTTTTGTCTACCTTCGGAGCAAATACAAAGTCTTAAGAGAGCTAAAAAGGCTTGCCAAAAAGGTCTCTGAGGTCTATTTAGCAACCGACCCTGACCGTGAAGGCGAAGCCATAAGCTATCATGTGCGGGAATATCTCTTAAACCACAGGAAAGATTTAGTATTCTACCGTCTGGACTTGCGAGAGATAACGCCCTTGGGTGTAAAATCAGCTCTAAGCAATCTAAGAGAGGTAGATGAGACGCTTTATAAAAGCTTTCTTGCCCGGAGGGTGCTTGACAGGCTCATCGGCTACTTAGTCTCACCCTATCTTTCAAGAACCTTCAAACAGCCTCTTTCTGCAGGAAGGGTGCAAAGCCCAGCCCTTCGGCTCATCGTTGAGCGCGAGCGAGAGATCGAAAACTTCAAACCCGAAGTCAGCTTCGGGCTTACCCTTACCTTAAAAAAAGACGGAATAACCTTTGCCTCCGAGCTTTATAAGAAAAAGGGAGCCTTTAGAGCAAAGACCAAGGAAGAATTAGAGGAGTTTTATAAAAACTATGTAAAGGGGCAAAGGATATATGTAGAGAAGGTTGAGACAAAGGAGGTAAAAGAGGCGCCTCCACCCCCTTTCAAAACAAGCACGCTCATTGAGTCTGCAGGAAAAGCCTTTGGTTTTTCTGCCAAGGAGACGATGTTCTTAGCTCAAAGGCTTTACGAAGAGGGCTACATCACCTATCATCGCACAGACTCAACCAGAGTTAGCCCCTTAGCTAAGGAAATGGCAAGAAGCTTCATTGTTGAAAACTTTGGTCCGGAATACTCAGCTCAAAGGCAGAGGCGTGTTAGCGGAAAGTTTGCCCAAGATGCTCACGAAGCGATAAGACCGACAAGGCTTGAAGAAAAAGGCTTTGGGCTTCCTTCAAAGGAACGCATGCTCTATCAGCTTATCTGGCAGAGATTCTTGGCAAGCGAGATGGCAAGCGCGGTTTACTTACAAGTTAAGGCTGAGATTAAAACTCCCAAGCTACCCCAAGGCTTTAGCTTTGTTTTTTCTGGGAAAAAGCTCCTTTTCCCCGGGTTCAAAGTGCTGTTCGCTCCCTTTTGTCATACCAAGCCCCCTTTTTGTCATCCCGAGCCGCAAGGCGAGGGATCCCCACTCTCTATCCCTTCAAACGAAGGCAAGGTGTCGCAAATCCCCGATTTATCCGAAAAGGAAGAGCTAACCTTAGTTGGCTATAAAATAGAAAGGCACGAGACAAAGCCTCCTTCCCGCTACACTGAAGAATCCTTAATCAAAAAGATGGAAAGCCTTGGCATTGGGCGACCCTCAACCTACTCAACCATGCTTGATATCCTTTATCAGCGAGGCTACATAAAAAAGGAAAAAAGGGAGCTTGTGCCAACCGAGCTTGGCAAGCAGGTTTGCGATTTCCTCTGTCAAAGGACCCCTTTCTTTATGGACTATAAGTATACAGCCGAGGTTGAAGAGGAGCTTGACGAGATTGCTAAAGGGGCAAACAGCTACGACAAAGTGGTAAAAGAGGTGTTAGAAAAACTAAGAGAGTGCTTAAGGGCATGAAGCTTGATGAAGTGTTAACCCTTCCCAAGTTTAAAGCAACCTTCATTGAACGGATAAACCGGTTTGTAGTGAGAGCTGAGCGTGAGGGAAAGCTCATCCAAGCCTACCTTCCAAACCCCGGAAAGCTCCTTGAGCTCCTTCTACCCGGAGAAACTTTAATACTTACTTTAAACAGGTCTCAAGGAAGGAAGGCGGAAGACTTTAAGGCAACCAAGCTCCCCTACCTTGTGTTAGCCGTCCTAAAAGATGGTGAGCCTGTCCTTCTTCACACGCATCTCACAAACAGGATCATCGCAGACCTTATAAAGCAAGGGAAAATCCCCCTCTACAAGGGATATGAAGTTTTAGCCTTTGAGCCTTCCTTTCAGGAATCAAGGTTTGACCTTTTTTTGGGAAAGGACAGCGAAAGGCGCTTAGTTGAAGTCAAAACCTGCACGCTCTTTAACGATAAGGTTGCCATGTTTCCTGATGCGGTATCCCAAAGGGGGACAAGGCATCTTTTGAGCTTAGCTAAGGCTAAGGAATGGGGATATGTTCCGCATTGTCTTTTTGTGGTGATTAGCAGAAAGCCAGACTACTTTTTACCAGCCTTTCACATCGACCTTGCCTTTGCTTACGCCTTTTTTGAGGTTAGGAATTCAGTAGAGCTCCGGGCTATAGCCATCTCCGCCGATGAAAGCTTAGAGACTTTTAATTTCGTTAAAGAAGTAAAAATTCCTTTTGAGAGATTAGAAAGCTTGGTAAAGGATAGCGGGGTCTATCTTTTGGTGATAGAGGTTAGGGATTATCTTGAGGTTGAGGTTGGGGCTTTGGAAAGAATAGATTTTAAGCCAGGATATTATGTGTATGTAGGAAGCGCAAAGGCTAATCTGCAAAAGAGGATAGAGAGGCATAAAAGAAAGGATAAGCCTTTGAAGTGGCACATAGATTATCTGACGACGAGGGCAAAGGTTTTAGCAGATTTTCCCATAAGGTCAGAAGAAATATCAGAATGCGAGCTTGCAAGGATGGTTAATCACTATGCCGATGGAGAAGTCCCAAAGTTTGGCTCTTCTGACTGCCAATGCGAAAGTCATCTTTTCTATTTTTCCGAAAACCCGCTAAGAAGCAAGGCTTTCGTGTATTTTATAACCGACCTAAGGCTTAGGGTTTGAAAGGTAAAAGTATAAAAGTAGTCTGGTTTAACCCGTCTCCCCTATTCTGCGTTGCTGAAAGACCTTTTCTGCTGTCGAGCTGAAGCGACCCTTAGAGTCGCAATCCCTTTTGACCCATCTGACCTGCCGAGCACCCCCTCTTTTGTCCTGTCGAGCGTAAGCCGTGCATCCCTCACGAGATAGTAGGAGATCCTTCGGGTGCTTTCGTACCCTCAGGATGACCTGAGAGGCTTTCGCCCCTCAGCAATCCCTTTTTAAGTAGGGCAGGTTTCGACAGTGCCCTGTCTGTGAAAGATTGATTTGTGTGTATGATTAACACTACACTAAATACAGGCACCCCTTTTTTTAAGGAGTGTGCCTGGTTTAATTTTCAAACAACTAAACTAAAAAATCTCAACTAAAACTTTAGAAACCTTTTCAGATATATCTTCTGTAATTGTTTCTTTTATCTCTTTGCTTTCTCCAAAAAGAGGATATTTTCCATTATAACTTTTTGTATTTCCATTATATTTTTCAATAACAGCTACCACAAAGCTTCCTAAGTATGTATAATTATATCCAGCAACTGCCTCATCAAGTTTATCACCTACTGCTTCTCCAACTGCTCCACCAACTGAACTTCCAACTTTTGCTGCTATTTCAGGTAAATGCATATTCCCTGTTGCTGCCCCTGCAAAAGCTCCTGCAATTCCAAGTGTAGCACTACCAACACCCCTTAAAATACTGCCAAAAAGAGAAACTTTTTTCTCTTTCACTATAGTTAATTTGTTAATATCAACCGTTACTAAATATTCTGCAGTATCAGGGCTCTCAACAATTTCATAACCCTTTGCTTTTAACTCTTCAACTACTTTTGCTTTTATAGGCTCTGTCGAAAGTCCACTTACAGAAGAAGTATTTTTAATTTCAATGTAAATTTTCTTAAGTTTTTGCTTTATTTCAGGGTTTAAAATGACTGGCTCCGCATTTGCTACATCTTTTACAGCATGCATACCAGAAAGTGCATTATAAAAATCAAACAGACCTGCTTGGGCGGTGAAAGGGATTAAAAATAAGATTGTAATAATTAAAGCTAAAACTTTAACTGTCTTCATACCCTCCACCTCTTGTTTTTATTTTTAGATATTTCTTGTGAAGATAGTCGCAATCCCTTTTGACACCCTCTGTCCTGCCGAGCACCCCCTCTTTTGTCCTGTCGAGCGTAAGCCGTGCATCCCTCACGAGATAGTAGGAGACCCTTCGTTTGCTTTCGCACTCTCAGGATGACCTGAGAGGCTTTCGCTCCTCAGCAATCCCTTTTTAAGTAGGGCAGGTTTCGACGTGGGTGTGCATCAAAAATAATGAACCCGTATAGTGTCGCAATCCCTTTTTAAGTAGGGCAGGTTTCGACTTTTATGTAGAAGATGATCGATATGAGTTTCAAAAAGTGTCGCAATCCCTTTTTAAGTAGGGCAGGTTTCGACTTATTCCATCTTGCAAATCAAGCCACGCAACCCCCGTCGCAATCCCTTTTTAAGTAGGGCAGGTTTCGACTTACTACGCCAAAGCTTTATAGTGTTGATGGTCTAAAAAGTCGCAATCCCTTTTTAAGTAGGGCAGGTTTCGAAGAAGGGAATAAAGTAGAAAGGATTAATTTTGTTTTATGTCGCAATCCCTTTTTAAGTAGGGCAGGTTTCGACAGGTGGTAAAATGGAAATGAGAGAAAAAGAAGTTTGTCGCAATCCCTTTTTAAGTAGGGCAGGTTTCGACGATGAAAATGGAAACACCTTTGTAAGTATAGAAGTTGAAGTCGCAATCCCTTTTTAAGTAGGGCAGGTTTCGACTTAGCCTCCTCTTGACAAAAATTTTTTTTGTGTTAATGTCGCAATCCCTTTTTAAGTAGGGCAGGTTTCGACTAATTTATATCCCAAAGTGTTTATTCATCAAAACGGGTCGCAATCCCTTTTTAAGTAGGGCAGGTTTCGACAGATTGAAGATGAGGAAGAGGAATTTTGGGAGAAAAAAGTCGCAATCCCTTTTTAAGTAGGGCAGATTTCGACCCTAAAAGCTCGTAAGCCTTGTAAATTCTGTATTGTGCTTTTATTCACAAGAGAATTTTTCAAAAATTACCCCTTCAGAGAGCTTGCTAATTCAGCCATCCAGAGCAAAGGAAAGTAACTAAAAATGACTTAATTTGAGGACTAAAATTCAGCCATTTTTGCCTATTTCCGCTGAAAATGAGTTGCAATTTACTGGTGAATTTCTCTACACTTCAAAGTCTTTCTAAATAAGCCATACAGGGGACGCCAAAATTGTTTAATTATAGATATATATATCTACACGACCCCTTAACGCGAACGCACTACCCCCGTATTTAATTTTGACTTTTTTAAAACCTGCCCTGCCCTACCGCATTATTCAATTGTCAAAGAGCAAAGGAGTTTAAAACACCTATAGCTTCTAATAGTTATTATACACGATTTGTAAAAAAGTCAAGGGGGGTAGGGATGTTCAAAAAGTCACCATGCTTTAGGGAGACCCCTCGCTTCCGCTCGGAGAGACAGGAAGAGGGGAGACCTCTCGCTGACGCCTCGGGGAGACAAAAAGAGGAGCGCTCGGGGCGATAAAAAGGGAAGGTGTTCGGGGCGACAAAAAAAAGGGAAGCGCTCGGGGCGATAAAAAGGGAAGCGCTCGGGGCGATAAAAAAAAAGGGAAGCGCTCGGGGCGATAAAAAAAAAGGGAAGCGCTCGGGGCGATAAAAAGGGAAGCGCTCGGGGCGACAAAAAGTGGGTTCGGGGCGATAAAAAGGGAAGGTGTTCGGGGCGACAAAAAGGGAAGGTGTTCGGGGCGACAAAAAAAGGGGCTCGAGGATACAAAAATAGGGCATTCGGAGAGACAAAAAGGATGCTCGGGCTTACAAATGGGGTTCGGGATTACAAAATGGGCTAGCCGTTAAAGGCTCATAGCAACGAGCAATCGCTCAAGTTTACCTAAACTTTCTTAGCAGATCTGCCTTTAAATTGTATTTTTCGATGCGGTAGCTAAGCTGTCTCCTTGTGAAGCCAAGCTTTTTTGCTGCCTTTGATTGATTGAAGTTGCACTCGATGAGAGCCTTAAGGATCCTCTCCTTCTCCAAGTCCTGTAAGGTTTCCCGAAAGGGCTTTTGGGTATCCTGAACCCTCTTAGAAACATCTCCTTCAAACATCTCAAAAGGCAGGTCCTTAGGCTCGATCACCTCCCCTTCAGCAAGGAGGACAAGCCTTTCTAAAAGGTTTTCAAGCTCCCTAATATTCCCCGGGAAGGGATACTCAAGAAGTATCTCCATTGTTTTAGGGCTAAGCCTAACCCTCTTCTGATAAAGCTCGTTAAACCTCTTGAGAAAATGCTCAACAAGAACCGGGATATCTTCCTTTCTTTCTCTTAGCGGTGGGATAAAAATAGGGACGACATTTAGACGAAAGTAAAGGTCCTCGCGGAATTTTCCTTCTTGGATAAGCTTTTCCAAGGGTCTGTTTGTGGCGCAGATTACCCTTACATCAACCTTTATAGGTTTTGTGCTACCAAGCCTTTCGATGGTTTGATCTTGAAGAAAGCGGAGAAGTTTTACCTGAAGGGATAAAGGCATGTCCCCCACTTCATCAAGAAAAAGCGTTCCCCCATGGGCTAACTCAATTTTTCCTGGCTTTGCAGCAAAGGCTGAAGTAAAAGCCCCCTTCTCAAACCCAAAGAGCTCAGCCTCAAGCAGGGTCTCTGGAATGGCAGCACAGTTTATGGCTACGAAGGGTTTATCGCTTCGGTCGCTATTCATATGAATGGCTTTGGCTAAAAGCTCCTTTCCCGTTCCGCTTTCTCCCCGGATCAAAACCGTAGACCTCGTCTTAGCGATCTTGATACAGGTCTTCACTATCTCCCTCATCGCTTGACTGCGAAAAACAAGATTGTGGAACTGATACCTTTCTTTTATCTCCTGTTCAAGCTCCTCCCTTCTTGAACGCTCCCTCTCAAAGGTTTCATATAGCTTTATAGCCTGAGCAATAAGGACTGAGACAACCCCAAGCACGCGTAAATCCTCTTCAAAGGATATGCTCTCATCAAAGATCCTGTCAACGGAGAGAACCCCAAGGATTTCTTCATTTAGCTTGATGGGGACGCAAAGAAAGGAGATGTTGTTCTTGTCAATGCGGGCACCCGTTCGGTTCAAAAACAAAGGCTCTTTCCCGATGTTGGGGACGATTATCGGCTCCCCTGTCTCAAAAACCCTTCCAACTATGCCCTCCCCTACCTTGTATCTACCTCTTGCCATCTGCTCCGGAGTTAAACCAAATGCGGCAACGATCCGAAGCTCCCCCGCAGTTTTATCGTATAAGGTGACCGTGCTCCTTTGCATATCAAGATAATCGGATAGCAACTTCAAAGAGGTGTTCAAATTGTCGATGAGGTTAAAAGATGAATGTAGGACCTTGCTAATTTCAAGAAGTGCTGTAAGCTCAGCTTGAGTCCTCTCAAAGGGGCTCATGCTTTATAAAATAGCACTATATCAAATTTGTGCAACTCAGGGACAAAATTGACAAAATTGTTAGTTTATTACATATATTCGTCCCTATCTAACCTTGATTTTTCTTTATTTGCAAATTGGCATACTTCTTGTTAAAATGAGCGAACAAATTTTAAAACAAAAGGGGAGGTTATTATGGAAAGACCGAGGGATAAGAAGGATGTGCTTGAACTTTGCAAACAGTATGATGTTCGCTTCATTAGGTTTTGGTTTGTTGACATCCTTGGACAGCTGAAAAGCTTTGCCATTCATGTGGATGAATTACCAGCTGCTTTTGATGAGGGAATGGGGTTTGATGGTTCATCCATCCGCGGTTTCCAGAGGATTGAAGAATCAGACATGGTGGCTTTTCCCGACCCAAAAACCTTTGCCCTACTTCCCTGGAGACCCAAAGAAAAGGCTGTTGCTCGGATGTTTTGTGATATCTACACCCCAGATGGTAAACCCTATGAGGGCGACCCAAGATATGCCTTAAAGAGAGCCTTAGAGAAGATGAAAAAGATGGGCTTTACCCATTTTTACCTTGGTCCTGAGCTTGAGTTTTTCTACTTTAAATCTGAAAAAGCTCCGGAAATTCTTGATGTGGGTGGATACTTTGATTATCCAATGGATGCAGCTGAAGATTTAAGAAGAGAAACCATCCTTGCTTTAGAAAGCCTTGGCATCTATGTAGAATACTCTCACCATGAGGTTGCCCCTTCTCAGCATGAAATTGACTTAAGGTATGATGATGCTCTATCAATGGCTGACAAGGTCATAACCTACAAAATAACAGTAAAAGAGATCGCAAGAAAGTATGGCGTTTACGCAACCTTTATGCCAAAGCCAATCTTTGGACAAAACGGAAGCGGTATGCACACCCATCAAAGCCTTTTTATCAATGATAAAAACGCCTTCTTTGATGCAAACAACCCTTACCATCTTTCCGATGCAGCAAAGCACTACATCGCAGGGGTTCTCAAGCACATTAAAGAGATTACTTTGGTTTTAAACCAAACTGTTAACTCTTACAAAAGGCTTGTTCCTGGATATGAAGCCCCTGTTTATATCTGCTGGGCAAGAAGAAACCGTTCAGCCTTGATCAGGGTTCCTATGTATAAGCCTGGAAAGGAAAAAGCTACAAGGATTGAGCTTAGAAGTCCAGACCCAGCATGCAACCCCTATCTTGCCTTTGCCTGCATGCTTCACGCAGGACTAAAAGGAATTGAGATGAAGTATCCTCTTCCTGAACCGGTGGAAAAGGATGTCTATCACATGTCTCCAGCTGAGAGAGCAGCGCTTGGCATCGAAGAGCTACCCGGAAACTTAAAGGAAGCCATAGAGTACGCCAAGAAAAGCGAGATCCTTAAAGAAGCCTTGGGCGAGCACATCTACAACCAGCTTATCAGCGAGAAAGAAGCAGAATGGGACGACTATCGCATAAGGGTTACCGAATACGAAATCCAAAAGTATCTCCCAATTCTTTAGGGTAAAGACCTTGGGGGCGTTCGCCCCCAATTTTTTTATAGACTGGATAGACTGGAACAATTTAGCCTTCTTCTGACGCTGGAAACGATAACAAGGCTTCCTTCGCTTGGTTCATAGCACCTTCTGTCTAACGAGGATGCTCCTCGCATCGCTTGGGTAGAGCTCAACGTTCGGGGCGAGAGCCTCCCATCTGTCATCCCGAGGCGCGTTAGCGCCGAGAGACCCCTCGCTTACGCTCGGGGCGACAAAAAAAGTGACGCTCGGGGCGACATAAAAGGGGTCGTTCGGGACGGCTTCCCTCCTCACTTTGTTCGGGACGGCGTCCCTACTCACTTCGTTCGGGATAGCGTCCCCAGGAAGACCCCTCGGCTGACGCCTCGGGCAACAGAAGGAGGGCTTGCCAAAAACATTTTTAGTACAGCCCCACTCCCAACCTAACATCATCAACTGCCTGCGGTAATGCTTAAGTTCTCTATCAGAAAACCATCTGACAGTATTCTTCTCCAATTCTTGCATTAAGCACCTCAAGCTCCATGTCCTTATCCTCACCGAGAATGCCGTATGCATCTGCCCTGCACTGCCTGCAGTGTGTCATCTGAGGAACATAAGTTTTACATATGCTTCTCATGGTTTGAATCTCAGTATGTGTGGGGCTCCGTAAATGACTGAACTCTGCCTGTGGAATCAGAGCCATAATGTTCATTAAATGAACGCCTCTCTCACCAGCAAGCCGTGCAATTAAAGGGATTTCTGTATCGTTGACACCAGGGATTAAGACAGTGTTTATCTTCACAATCAACCCAGCGTCAATGGCGTCTCTAAGTCCTTTCCACTGATTGTATAAAAGACACTCGGCAGCCTCTCTGCCTGTATATCGTTTACCCCTATACAACACCCACGAATATATCCTTTCTGCTGTTTCTGGCCTTACAGCATTAATCGTGATTGTAATGCTCCTTACCCCTGAGCTCACAAGTTCTTCAAGCCTGTCTGGGAGATAAAGGCCGTTTGTGGATATGCATAAAATAAGCTCAGGAAACTCCCTGTGGATCGCCCTCATCGTCTCAAAGGTAGTATCATTTGCAAGGGGATCTCCAGGGCCTGCTATTCCAATCACGCTCAACTTTTCATCTCTTTCAACAAGCACCCTTACCCGTTCCAGAGCCTCTGCAGGAGTCAAAACTTTACTCGTGATTCCCGGTCTCGATTCATTGACGCAATCGTATTTCCTTATACAGTATCTGCACTGTATATTGCACACAGGCGCAACAGGAAGATGTATCCTGCAGAATCTGTGATGCGCCTCCTTTGAGAAGCACGGATGTCTGTCAATAATGATTCTGCCCTTGCTTATCTTTAAATTAGTCATAAATCCTCCTTTTTTGGTAAGGCAGGTTGAGCTTTTCTTAACTCAAACCTGACCTCAACATGTATTTTTATAATATTGCCTCTTCGTCCTTTTCCCCTGTCCTCACCCTCACAGCAGCTTCAATAGGTGAGACGAAAATCTTTCCGTCTCCATGCTTTCCTGTCTGGTTCACCTTTAATATTGCCTGCACTACTTTTGTCACCACATCATCAGGCACAACTATGGTAAGCATCCTTTTTGGCACATAAAGGGCAACCTTCGGCAAGGTATGTTCAAGGGCGTATGCTGAAGGTGTGGGAGTCAGCTTAACTGCAGTGCAAAAACTGTCAGGCATTTCAGAGTCCATCTCAGCGCACATAGCGCCCTTCTGTTTTCCCCTTCCTTCAACACTCTGGATCGTAAGGGATGGATATCCCAGCTCTTCAAGCACCTTCTTTGTCTCAGGAAGCTTGTCCCTTCTGATAATTGCCGTAATCTCTTTCATAAGCCTTCCTCTCCTGTTCTTATAGTATATGCAGCCTCAACAGGACTTACGAATATTTTTCCATCTCCAATAAAGCCTGTCCTTGCCTTGTCCTGAATTATCTTGACAACCTTATCCACATCTTCTGTGTTAACAACCATCATGATAAGGATCTTGGGAAGCTCGTCATAATACACAGGTCCAACCTGAAGCCCTTTCTGTTTTCCCCTTCCAAATACAGGCATCTTTGTGAGGGACGGGAACCCCGCGCCCTCCAATGCAAGAACAACCTCTTGCTCCTTTTCAGGTCTGATAAAAGCCCTGATCATCTTCATAATAATTTCCTCCTGTTTATAGTGTCTGTTTCAGTGTTCAGTGAACAGTATCAAAGAAAATATTCTCTGACACCAATCACTGACACTATTCACTGTTT
>Ga0308389_1000506_pt1 | contig 28504 bp, 32 predicted proteins | sample Hotspr2Sample148_FD_202362 | JGI IMG/M metagenome (GOLD analysis project Ga0308389, IMG submission 202362) | Hot spring phototrophic mat microbial communities from Mushroom Spring, Yellowstone National Park, Wyoming, United States - 20040719_148 ... | reverse complement strand
CTTTTGAAAGGTACTTTGCTGATATCGGTGCTCTGTTATACGCAGCGACAAATCCTACCGCAGCTTCCCACGATCCGGGCCAATAATATTCAACAATTAGATCGTATTCAACACCAGATTTTTCTGCAAGAAGATTCTGGATCAAATTGTATTTTCTTTCAACGTTTTCATAAATGCTTCTATATCCATGAACCATAAACAAAACATTTCTGACACTTTTCAAATAAGATTCATTTTCTTCAAAAAGTCGTTCTCTATAATTTACAGGATAATAATCATTCTGTCCTCGCCGCCGAATATACGGAAAAATAGAATCTTCCATAAGTTTTGTTTCTTTTACAAAATCTTTTCTACAAGACATTTGAAATACAACAAGATTACTCATAATACCTCCTTTCTATAGTATATCACAAACAACTCAAAAGAAGCAAGCTGCTGAAACATAATATTCGTTTAAGGATCGTCTACACACGTCCAAAAATGTATTAATTAGTTCTGTTTGTGTTTTTTTATATTTATTTGAAAAAGATTTCAATTTAAAAGCATCTTTCAAAAATAAAAGTCCCCAAAACCAAGCTTCTCTTTCTGTATGACAATTTGTAATTTCAAGTTCTTTTTGTAATAAAAACTTTTTTAAAGTTGTATGGGATATACCAGAAACTTCTTTACTTTTAAGAAGACTTTCAATATACTTTTTTTGTAACCAAACATGACCCATTTCATGGAAAAAAACAGCTAAACCGGGAAAGCTTATATTCTCAAAATTTTTGTCTATTTTTTCATCTACAATACAAATTGTAGCAGGAACGATTACTTTTTTTGAATTTATCTGTATTTTATTGATAAATAAAGACATCAATCCTTCATGATCGCTTTTCAAATGATATGTTTCAATTTCATCATCTGAAATATAATAGTTTTCTTCAAAATGTTCCAAATAATTTTTAATTGTGTGTTGTCTTGCTTTTATAATATCAGGAAAAACTCTTTTAACATTATTTTTATTTTTTGTAAGAATTATTGATTTGTAACGTCCGGTTTCTTCCGGTTTTACACAAACAAGAGAAACGTCAAATTTCAGAAAATACTTTCCCGCTTTTGTTTCTTTTAAAAATATACTGTCCAAAACATCTATTAGAATATTTTGCATATACACTCCTGTCTATTCATTTTACTTCATTTTACGTCAATTGTCAACAACTTTATTTTAATAAATAAGTGTATGAAAAACAATATTCTTCTTGAATATTCACGCGAAAATGTTAAACAACAATACAAAAATTTTCTCTCTTCCAAAAAAGAAGAAATTCTGTCAAAATTCAAATCAATAGACGATTTTCTTGAAACTTTGGAAGAAATTGATCCGAAAAATGGATCAGAATTTGTCACTATTATATTAAATTTATACAAACGTAGAATACTCAATCTGGATTACTTTACAATAGCAAAAGATACATTGGCAACCTTATTGAAAAAATATTATCAATTATCCAAAAAACAGTCAATCAAAAACCTGTTACCTTCCTTACAAGATATTAAAACTTCAGAAGATCTGGACAGATTCATTACTAAAATAACAGAATTATATAATGAATATGTAGAAAATGAATCTGAATCTAAAAAACAACAAAAAGGACATGGAAAAATTGTTTATGAAGGAACTGGAACAAAAATTTATGAATCATATGACATAGAACATGCTTGTTACATTGGACAAGGAACTCTTTGGTGTACAGCAACAACAATTACCATTAACCATTTTAATTATTACAAAGAATTTTTCAGAATTTTTACATTAGTTCCAAAACCAGAATACAAAACCAATCCACGAGAAAAATATCAAACAAATTTATATGATTTTCAAACATTAATTGGTGGTATTGATCCATTTTACTCAAAATTTATTCCATATAACGTTTATACATATGACAATAAAGGAATCAGTCTTGAAGAACTGAAAGAAAAAAATTCAGTTGTATATAAAGATTTTATTGATTTTATATTTAAAGATTATTTTCCAGAACAAGTGGATATTGTTATTGAAGGTACAAATTTGATAAACTTGAAACATTATATAGGGGATCAAGAAAAAGTTGATCATCTCTTTTATAACAGAGCAAAAAAAATTTACAATATACATTCAAAAACTATACCATTATTCGTAAATCTTGACGCTTTTCCTGATACTCCATCTGATCTCAGTAATAGTGTAAAATCAGTATTCAATTATTTCAAAAGACACAATCTGAGAACAATAGATGATCTTTACAAATCTGTTCTAAATGATCCAATACCATATGACATAATGTTTGAACTGTATCTTTACTTGTGGATGGTTGTAGAATATAACCCGGAAATCACAAAAAAAGAAAAAAAGATGATGTTCAGCAAATTCCTTTCAAAAAATAAAAAAGAAATTGAAGAAGGATTAATAGAAAAACCTCTTTACAAAAAATTAATGAAACTCCGTAAAAAAATGGTAAAAAAAGTTCAAGAAATTTATGATGATTGGCAGGGTGAAAATGACCCTGAATTCGGATATGGTGGAATCTGTGATCAGATTTCAAATGCAATCGCTGATGTTATCGTATCCAATTTAGAAGATGTAAACATTACTGAAGGAGGTCAGGAAGGAGACGATCATTCTTATATTATAGCATACAATGATGAAGAAGCTTATGAAGTAGATATTCCTCCTTCCATATATGAAAAAGGTTGCGGATATCGTTGGGAAAAAATTCCTGATGTCAAATTTGAAGAAGATGATATTATTATTTACCCAATTGACAGAAAATGGGTAATTGAAGAAGTCATCAGAAAACTTCCAAGCGGAAAATGGAGATTATACTCAAAAGACAGAAAAAAGATTCTTGGCACTTTTGATACAAAAGAAGCCGCTCTCAATCGAGAGCGGCAAATCCAGTTCTTCAAACACATGAAGGGGGGATAACCCCCCACCTTCTTCATTCAACAACAACCTTCTTCGGCATTTCTTCCTTTGGAAGATCAACCTTGATTTTTAATCTCAAAATACCATCTTCAAATTTTGCTGAATCAACAAAACCATATTTGGGAAGACTGAAACCAATAACCAGCTTTGTCTTTTTTACATTACCAGAAACCTTTTCAAACCCGGATGGAACATTTGTCTTGGCTTCACTCACTTTAACCAAAACATTGCAATTTTTAGTATCTTCCTCTATCTCAATGTCTGACTTGCTATATCCTGCCAAATAAAAATCCAAAAGAATTTCTTGAGCCTTTTCATTTACATAAACTTCATACTTTGGAAAAGGCTTGTTATCAAACACTTTAAACATCTTCTTCACCATTTCACTAAATGGAAGAATTTCAGCTACTCCTTGTGAGGAATCATTAGTTGTCATTGAGTTAAGATTTACATACACATAAGGAATACTAGTTGTTGTTATGGATGTATTGACAAGATCAAGAGCCTTATCAACAAAATCTGAAAGATTGGTAAAAACTGGTTGAGAATAGGAATAAGAACAAACTTTAAACATATGGAAATCTCCTTTTAAAGCTAGATTTTTTATCAGGGAACATCTGGATTAACCACAATGCCCCCTTTTTATTTATACGTTTTAAATGTCGTCTAGGTTTACAACAGCTTCAAATTTTTCATTTTCTCCATTTTTTTGTTCTGTTTTGAAAAAAATCTGCTTATTCAACATTGATGTCTTGAATTGACGAATCATTTCTTCAAACCTCTTTTCTACAATGTCCTTAAATGTTTCTATACCATAATCATAAATATCTGATTCATTTTCCATTTTGAATGAAAATTCACGAACATCAGAAAATACCAATATTGTATAAATGTTTTCCTTAAATTTTTTGCTAAAAATATTCATCAAATCATCATTAACAATTTCCACTTTATAAGTAAGAGAAAGCGTACAAAACCGCTCCATAACCTGAATTTTTTGTGTAATGAGAAAAAACACATCATCAAACTTTATATCGCCCTCTCTTGTTTTGAGCACTACTTTACCAGAAGACACTTTATTCTTGATAAAGCTATAATGCCCAGACGTGATTTCAGCCAAGCTGAATCCGCTTTTTCTAAATGCTTTCTTAAAAAAAGAAAAAGGACTCATGCCCATATTTATAGACAAAAGTCCTTTAAAGAAATGAAAAATTTTTTCACTAAATTTCATGCATACTGAAAATCCTGATAAAATCATATCCCATATCCATTACAGATTCATGAACCATATCTACAAATTCTGGAGGAAGATTGTCGTAATTTTTTGTTTTCATACAATTACGAACATCTTCTTCCAATTGTTCAGGAACATCTATTTGAAGATAAACTTCTCTTAGAATCAAATCTTCATTTGTTGTATATACGTCAACCCAAACCTTCATTTTTTTATTCCTCTTACCAACTACATTCCTTTACTCTAAAAATTTTTATAAAATCGCATCCAAAATACATTACTAATTTATGGACTCTATCCACAAATTCTGAAGGAAGATTATAGTAATCTTTTGTTTTCATACAATTACGAACATCTTCCTCCAAATGTTCAGGAACATTCATTTCAAAATAAAATTCTCTTATAATAAAATCTTCCTTTGTTACATATACATCAACAATTACTTTCATTTTTATTCTTTTTTTATTAATTAGTTACAAAATTCTTCTTGACAGGCAATCCATGTTTGTTAATATATTCCGTCATGAACGCCTTACGAATATTTCTATCAACAGGATACAGCTTGCGCAACATTCTCCAAAAGGCAAGCTGATTCCCAAACTTTCTGTTATACCGGAAAAAATCTTCCGGTGCCGTACATGAGATTCCACTACTCCACTCCTTTGATGGTTTTGGATGCTCCTTGAATACTTCATCAGTACACCCAAAACAACGAGTGACATGACGCGGAACCTTTCCGCGCTTTTCCACCACTACATCGTGAGTGAACGTGTAGTGTAGTGTTTGTGATTCACCATTATAGTTAACAGTCAACGACAACATTTTTTTCTCCTTTTTTTTTAAAAAATACTTCCGATGGTTCAGAAGTAAACTCTTGGTGCTCCCGGCAGGACTTGAACCTGCACGCGCCCTCTAATCTGGAGGGTGTTCTGCCCGGTTATAAGCCGGGGGTTCTACCAATTGAACTACGGGAGCATTTTAAACTTTTTATTTCCACCAGTTAGGATTCCAATGAAAAATCGGTGCAATATCAGACTCAAACCTGCTATCAATATAATCGTTCCAAAGCTTTTCAATTTCTGGCCGCTGATCAATTTCTGCCATATTTGCAAAATTCAACATATTGTCCATCAACTGGCGGCCACGAAGCCAAGCTGAATAACCTTCTGCATTTTCAAAAGTGACATCAACCTGACACATCAGGTTGAAAAGCTCTTTGAAATCTTCAGTTTGGAATCTCTTTCTAGTAATCATAACAACCTCCATATAATGATAGTATCACAGAATCATTCATTAGTCAATAGGCTGAACATATCCATGATATCTTGCAAAAATCATATGATTATCGTAATCATTTGAACTTGTTGGGTCAACAACTCTAATAACTTTAAATTTATGTGTACCAGACTTGCCTTTAAGCTTTCTGTTATATTTGTCATCATCTTTAACAAAGAATGTCCAATTATCTTTAAACGCCAAAATCTTGTCTTTATGAATCCATTTCCAATCCATAACAAATTCATCTCCAACACGTGGAAGATTCTGCAATCCGCGCTTATACCTTTCTTCTCTTTCAATTTCACGCTGTTTTCTTTCTTCCTCTCTTTGTATTCTTTCTTGTTTCTGACGCTCCAAAGCCTGATCTCTTCGTTCTCTCTCATTTCTTAAAAGAAATTCACGAACCTTTGGAGCTTTGTCAGCATTTTTTTCACCAAATTGTTCAAACTTAAGAAGATATTCACCAATCTTTGGAATGCTAAAAATAGAAGAAAACATAGGATTAGCCATATGTTCAGCATCTTTGGCTCTTTCAATATATTCTTTACTTTTCTTAAAATTTTTCTTGGTATGTTCAACATATGCAGCTACCCAAAATCCGGCAGCTACATTCTTCCATCTTTTGCGAAGAATTTGCTTCTCATTCTGTTCTTGGGAAGGTGTAGACTGGGTTTCAGGTTCATGTTCAACCATCATAACATGAGCATCTGGAAACTCTTTTTTTGCCTTTTCGTAGGCCTCCAGAGCCTTTTGCCTATCATCAAAAGGCCCTGCAAGAACCGTCTGCGTAAGATCATCCATAATATAAAACTTTTTCATAAGCGGCTCCTTGTCCTTGATTTTGTTATAACATCATAGAAAGATGTTGTCAAGCCTCAAGACGATATTTTTCAATTTTTCTCTTAATGTTAGCCAGCTTCACATCATACCTCTTGAAGAACGCCCATAACTTATTGAAATAATTCTTAATCTTGTCCCAAACGTTTTCATTTAGTACTTCAGTACTAGTACTACCAGATTCATTACCATCACTAATAGCAAGATTGATAATCTTTTCTCCAAGATCCTTAAAAATTTCAGGATTCTTGATCTGGGAAACAGTCAAACTTGGTTCTGCATAAACCAGTTTGGTATGCTTGGCAATCAATTCCTGAATCTTTTCATTAAGATCAGTAACAAGTTCAAGAAGCTCATCAACTACAGCTTTCCAAGAAACAGTTCTCCGGGGGTCAGGATCTTTCGAAAGAGTAAGAACAACGCTCATCGTTTCAACACGGCGAGTTCTGAATCTGTCAGCAGCTTCCTCAAACAAAGCAGCAATATCTTCTCTTGTATGTTGCTTTATTTCTTCGCGAAGCTCCTTAATGCGCTTTTCAGCCATCTCAATTTCAAGCAACTTTTTTGCAATTTTTGTAAATTTTTCAGAATCTTTTCCTGTTACTGTAGCAATAGCTTCCTTTTCTTTTCTGGAAATTTGAACATCTTCAAGAAACGTTTTAAAACTTTTAAATGTCATAAACTACTCCTTATGAGTTAGGGAACTCTGTATTTTCTCTATCGCCCATTTCAGCAGCAGAAACTTTCATTGATACAAGAACTTCTCTGCGCTTACGGCCAAATTTTCCTGACATAACTACGGTTGCTGTAGGCTGAACACCATAAATTACATGAGTTTCATTGCCTGTTGCTGTAAGATCAACTGCTATTCCTGCAAGAGCATTAGCATAAGAAGTAGCGACCTTGATTGTATTTGCATTAACAACAATTGCATAATATGTGCCTTCTGTTAGACCAATATTAACTGTACCTGAATTCTTTGAATATTGAAATGCATCTCCAGTTACAAATCCGTGTCCTGTAATGGTAATTGTTTCATTAGCTGAATTAACTGCTGTACCAGTATTGAAGCTATAACTTGCTCTGGTAATACTTGCTGTAGGAGGAACTGTTCCTGAATATGAACCGGGATTTGTTACAGTAATTTTTGTAATTTTTCCATTTTGAACAGAAGCTACAGCAGTAGCTTGAACTGTATATGTACCACCCGTAATCGTGACCGTAGGGGGAGTTGCAAGCCCGGTTCCCGGATTTGTAACCACAAGCTCCTTGACAGCTCCTGTATAAGGCTTTACCAAAACCCAACCCGGAGAAATCTTGTTAACAGCAGCTTCTGTTGTATCAACACCATATACAAACAACTTATCACTATCCTTAAGCCAAACAGGAACTTCTGTAATAGTTGCAGTTTGACCAGAAGCAGTGGTTGAAGATGCTGCGTGTACAGTCAATGAAGTGTTACTGACAACACGTTTAACAACAAATCTTTGAGATCCAACATTCAAAACCCATCCGGGCTTAACCTCAGTCAAAAATGCTGTACCAGTGCCCGTAACAGTTGTACTTCCATTAGTCACTGATACAGTACCAGTCAAAGTTCTGTTTTCTTTCTTTCCAAATAGTGACATATTTGCCTCCGATCACTATTTATTCCAAAAATTATTATAAATCTGTGATCTGGAGACAATAAAATTACGTCTTCCTATAATATTATTCAAATCGGTTTCACCACAATAACTAACACCGCTTGCCAATCCACCAAGTATTTGACAACAAACATCTTCCAGATTTTCACCAAGAAAATTGGAAATATTTTGAACAACTTTTCCTTCACTGGCCTTGTATTTTCCATAAGAATTAAATTTCTTTTGTGCATAATGTGAACTCATTCCATACAAAATATTTCCTGTTTCTTTGGTTCCTGCAAACAGAGAAGATGTCATAACACCTACGGCTCCGGCAACAAAAGCCTTTACCAAATCTCCCGGTGTTTTATGTCCACCATCTGAAATTACAGGAATTTTGTATACATCTTCATCTGTACCTATACATTCAATAATTGCCTGTAATTGTGGATATCCACATCCAGTCATATGACGAGTCATACAAACCGATCCGTTTCCAATTCCAACTTTTACAATATCAGCACCATAATCAACCAAAGTCCTTGCACCTTCTGGTGTTGCCACATTTCCAGCAATAATTATATGTTTTGGATACATTTTCTTTATATCTTTAACAAAAAATCTGAATTTCCTCATATACCCATTGGCAACATCCAGATTAATCCATCGAATATCATCTCCATAATATTCCATAATTCTGAAAAATTCATCATTATTATTAAGACCGACAGAAACAATAATATTCAAATCTTTTGAAAAATTATTCTTGAAATCTTCCAGAGTATAATACTTATTCAAAGCAGTAATCATTTTATGTTTTGACAAAACTCTGGCAACCTCAAAAGTTCCTGTAACAGCCATATTGGATGCTATTACCGGAACACAATTCAGAAAATAAGAATTAGAAATCAAAGAAATTTGTGAGCGGCTGTTGAATTCAGTATTATTATGAAGCTGTGGAACAATCAAAACGTTGTCAAAATCAAGACCTTCTTTGAAATTCATTGACCTGTACTCCCGAAACCACCGTTTCTGTCAGTTTTTCTTTCAGGTTTCTCCTGAATTTCTTCAAGAGAATATTTTAAAACAGGAACCAGTTCTGCTTGACAAATTCTGTCTCCATGCGTAATTCTGATAGTATTTTCGCCAAGATTAATTACAAGTAAATAAACAGGTTCAACATAATCCTCGTCTATTATTCCTGTGCCGTTAACAAGAGAAAGCGCCTTCTTGTATGCTGTTCCTGATCTTGGATACAATTTCAACACATATCCTTCAGGAATATCAAAAATCAATCCTGTAGGTAACATAATCCTTTCAAACGGGCGCAAATCAATAAATGGAGGATGTTGTTCATAAACTGATATCTTTTTCTCAAAAAGATTTCCTGAAGCAGTATAACAATCAACATGATTTCTACCCTTCAAATATACAGACAAATCAAAACAAGCACTTTTTTCTGTATATTTCTTTGGGTCTGGCACATCAGGAAACAACTTGAAATATTTCAAGGAAGGAAAATCGGACATGAAAAACCTCCAATGTCCAGTTTAACAAAATCTCAAATGATTGTCAACAACTGTTGTTTAGGAAATAAACAGAATATATTTGAAGATTGTAATAAAAATCTTGAATATTTCTGAACTATTCAGATAAATTTCTGCAACAGAAAGTAAAAGAATTATACCAATAAAAATCAAACCATTCCTTGTTGTAAACATTTTAATAAGTTTATCAACAGAAGAGGCCCGACCCCCTGAAGAACGAGAAGACTGTTTTCTCTCTCGTTTTGCAACAGAAAGCTGCTCTCCTTGGTCAGGCCTCTTCTTTTCCCGCGACGTCACAAGGAAACCAACTCCTTTACTGTCTGCATATATCCACCATCAACAACTTGTCTGATTTCTTCAACTTCCGGTTTTACCATATTATATGCCATTTCAACAAGAAGGTTCTTTTCGGAATCAGACAAAGCTGTAAATTGCTCAGATGTATCCTTTTTATTCTCCAAAACAAACTTGGCAATGTCTCTCAAAGCAACCTTGATCTGATCAGCAACAAGTTTTTCAGCTTCAGGAGAAGAAACTACTGTTTGTACAGTAACAGGAAGCTGTTCTGGTGTAAGATTCCATTCTTCCAGCATTCTTTGAACTGCTGAAACAAAAGCCGCAACACTTCTTCCAGCAGCCCCTCCATAAAGAAGAGCAATAGCTTTTACAACCTTCATTGCAGGATCAAGCAATACCAGAATTTTTTCATTTTTAGTTAAAAATGAAATTACAAGCCGCTTGATCTTGTCAGGCAATACTGGCCGAACAACCGACCAAACCTTATTAACAAGATTCTGAAAAAATTCTTTCATAATTCACCATCCTTCCCTTATTTATCTTTTTACAGAAGCAACAACAGCCGCTCCTCCTATGACAGAAGAAATAATCCTGTCATACCATTTTGGCTTTGTTAACTTCGCAACATTTTCTGTAATTTTTTCAAAATTATTGGTAATTTTAAGAAAACTGTCATTGTATAAAGGTATGCTTTCATTCAACAAAAGAAACGTTTTGTTTGCATCCTGACTGACGTTTCTTATACTTAACAATGAATCTTGAAACAAATTTGGCCAACAAAAAGAATTTGTTTCACAATTAATATATGGTTCAATATTTTTTTCAATCATTTGCATTTGATTACGTGTGTCGGCAACAAGCAAATTCGTTTCCTTCAGAACTTGATTACTTGTTTCCAAATTTTGAGAAAGATTTTTGTCAATATTTTTTATAAGAATGCGTGTATCATCCACCGCTGAAACCACACGATCTGTTTGTGTAAACAGTTTATTTTCAATAATATCTACACGTTTAAACAAATTATTCTCAATAGATTTGCTTTGAAGAAAAACATCCTGTCTGATATCATCCCCAAGTTTGTTAATATTGTTTGAAATTTCGCGAATATTGGCATTCATTTCATCAGCATTTCGTTGCAAATTTTTTGATGTTTCTACAAGAGAATTTGTAATTTGAATAAGAGAAAAAGATAATGTTGTGAAAAAAAGTGTTGCAGAAACAAGAAATATTATTTTAACAATAAGATATATGTTATTTGTTTTCAAGTTCTTCATACGCTTTAACCACACTTTCTTTCAGAAATGGAGGATACATTTCTTTTTGGAGATCCATATTCTTGAAAAATAAAATCACAGGAACTCTTCTGATATTAAGATCAATCATTAATGACTTGTTTCTATCATAATTCAAATAAATCACAGGATACTGATCCTTCAATTCAAATGCCATAACTTTTGCTTGTGAAGAAAGAAAATCATTAGTTCCTATGAATACAATCATATTAGGAGATTGCTCAAGAATATGCATGAGATCTCCAAACTTTAAATTAGTATACTCTCTGAACTCTGATGACTTTGAAGACATATTAGTTACACCACCAAGATGGATATTAACTGAGGGTGATCTGTAAGTATTTATAACTTGAAAAAATATATAGGGGCGGAACGTTCCGCCCCCTGAATATCTGACCTGATTCATTTAAACTCAGAAAGGAACATCATCACCCAATTCTTCGTCATCATCCTTGATTTTTCCTACCTTCTTCAAAAGTTCATCAATATCATCATCATCATCAATTTGCACCGAAGGTTTTGAAGAAGCGCTACTCTTCTTTACAGTAGTTGTCCGCTTTCCCTTAAGCTTTTCAAGAACACTCTTGATATCATCTTCATCATCTTCATCTTCAGGAACAGATACAACCTGCCGTACAATTTCTGAAGATACCTTGGATGATGAAGAATCAAGACCCATTACCGAACGGAAAAGCTGTTTCAGTTCATCATACGACTTGAACGTTTTTGGATCAAGAAATTCCCTCAAATCATATGTTGAGTTATAAATCTTTTCCAGCTTTTCTTCATCATCAAAAAGAGGCCCGCGCTTGTTATCAAAACGGGACTCGTCATAATTCGGAAAACCACCATCACCCTTCTTGATTCTCAAGATAAAGTTTGCACCTTCAAACAAATCGAAAGGATCTAGAGGCTGAATCTCTTCAATACCGTCATTTGGAGGATTAAGAGCCTGTTCAAGCTTGTTAAAAATCTTCTTTCCAAACTTGAACAAAAACACCTTTCCTTCATTTTCAGGTTGAGCAGGATCTCTCACAACATAAATGTTTGTAATATAGGAAGTCTTCCGCTTGCGCTTTCTGACTTCATTTTGAAGAGTTTCATCTCCTGTAGCCCACTGTTCAGAATTATATTCTGAAACAGGATCCGGTAATCCGATTGTGTTGAGACACTTCTGAATATACCATCTTCCTGTAGGCCCTTGAAAAGAAAATTCATAAATCTTGACAAAAGCCTCTTCACACTTTGAAGATGGAAGAAAACGGATTACTGCTCCACCTTGTCCGGTCTTTGGATCAATTGCTGGCTTCCAGAACCGTTCATCAAAATACTTGTTCTGGGTTTGTGACTTGAACTGTTGCAACAGATCTTCACTGTTGTACTTTTGCTTGAAAATTTCCTTAAAACTCATCTAAGTTCTCCTGTTCTTGCTACCTAGCTATTCACGGAACAAATTATCGGATACACAGATATATCCGAAAAAATGTTCTCTATTATTTAGAGTACACCAAACCCCTTTTAAATGTCAATTTTTCACCATATTTTTCAAATAATACTTCATAAAACGCTCATGATATCTCAATGAATTTAAAAAAACATCATAAACATCTCTATATTTTGGCTTCAATGAACCGTTATTCTCAAACCAAAGCGGAAGACTTTTTTCATATTTTTTACTATTAAGAGAAAAAATTCTCTGAAATTCCTGTTTTTTGACGTAATCAGAATTCTGCTTGTACTTTTCCTTGACAGAATCCGGCCAGTCAAATTCTGTTTCGGAGAATTTTTCATAAGTCTCTTTATAGGAAGTGTATTGTTTTGTTAGTCTTTCACGATCTGACATTTTTTCCCCCTTGTGGAAACATATCGGATTTTTGCGTTATAAAACGTAGTGTAACCTCCTCGCAACGGTCAAGAACATCATTTTTCATGGTTCTTAATGACGAAAATGGATAATATTTTTCAATAAAATAAAGTTCTTCTTCCATTACAGGATTATAATCCCGCATGATTCTCTTGACAAGAGAAAGTTTATTATCCAGAAAAAGAAACGTCTCAAGAAGTATTTTCTTTTCTGTATAAAATTTAAAAATATACAATGGATCAACAAGAATTCTAGGACTGTCGGAAATGCTGTTCAAATCTGTTATATAAGTATTGACAGGATCTTCTGTAAACTGAACATATTTCCAATAATACCCGCAAGATTTGATTTTTGCACACCAATTTACAAAATTTTTAATATACACATCTCTTTCAAGATGATGGCAAATTGCCAATTTTGTTTCCAGATCTTCTTTGGAAAGAATCAGTTTATTTGCTGACAAATATTCAAAAAAATACCTGTCTTTTCTTTTTTCATAAGAGGAAACTGATATGTTTTTCAATTTTCCATTATATAAAAAATAATCATAATTCTTGTTATGAAAATGATTGATTATGGCGGTATATACTTTATAAATCTCAAAGGGACTCATAAAACGACCCTCTCTATCCTTTATTTAAGGAGTTTAAGACATCGGCTTTCTTTTTCAATTTTCTTTTTAAGTTTATTGGTAATCAGTCTTGGCACATCTTCAATATCCACATTATAATGGTCACACAGATATGTGATGACGTCAATATAGGAAAGTTTCAACCGATACTTGTAATTTTCTACTTCTTCTGAAAAAAATTCTTTATTAAGAATAAAGTCTTCGTTCATGCCTAAATACCTCTGGATTTATGATACCATATTACAAACGAAATGTAAATCCCATTTGTATAATGATACGAAATAACGAATTAATTAATTATATATTTTTAATTTGACACGTTGCATTTTTTCTGTTAAACTGGGGTTGAACAGAATAAATAGAAACAGAAGCACGGATGATTTAATTGGTGGCACAGACTGACAGCGACCTTAAAATGGTTGCTTAAATGTGCCAGACCTGTAAGCCGTGGTACCCGTCTTGGTCAGGTTGAATTGACGGAACTGGCGTCGCTCCAAAAGAGACCGCGAGGTTAACGGGCCTGACTGAGGCTATCAAGCAATGGCGTGAAGGCGTCATCCGGCTGAGACCGGGCATTTATCGCAGGATGGAAAAGTTCCTCTGCGTGCCTTCCAGCTATTGTAGCTGAAAAAGTGTTGCTTGATACCCACGCCGAAGGGGGTCTTTAAAGTCCGACCGGAATCTGGTCAGTGGATTCTACACGGAGCCTTCGGGTAAAAGGGGATGCGTAATAGCATTTTATTATGATTTTTTCCCAAATTCAATGGGAAATTATACACACGAACGCGACGGTAAGCATTCGTGTGTTCCCAGTAGTACCCAGTTGGTTCAAATAAGTTTCCAATTGGAAACAAAAAGAAACAACAAGAAACAAAAAAGATCCAAACTGGAACCAAATAAAACATTAAATTCCCAAAAAAAGACATTATTGGATGCGACAGCATCCAATCAACCTCAAGCGAAACGGAGCGAAGCGGAGTGAAGCTTGAGGTTGCAAATGGGAATAATAAGATCTATAAAAAACAGAACTTGAATTAATTCCCACCCTAATAGAAATCAATTGGATCCAGTAGAAAAAAAAATTGGATCTGATTGGAATCAATTGATTTCCAATTAAAAAACAAATGGAAATTAAAGAACCTATTAGATCCCATTTGGGATTTAAGCATAAGTGTCTTTTTTGTTTCCTGCCGCCACGCGTCGCGTTGCTCCGCGTGGAGCCGCTGCGAGGCTCGCAGCGAAGCTGCTCGCTTCTCGCGGCTCTTAAGCCGTTTTTTGGGACTTTGAAACAAAATTTTTCCCTGAAAAATTCCTTTTGAAATTTTATTTCGTTTTTTGGCATCCTATTTCACTTTTTGAATTCTTGTTTCACTTTTTGAATCCCAGTTTTATTTTTTAAATTCCTGTTTCGTTTTTTGGCATCCTATTTCACTTTTTGAATCCTTGTTTCACTTTTTGAATTCTTGTTTCACTTTTTGAATCCCAGTTTTATTTTTTAAATTCCTGTTTCGTTTTTTGGCATCCTATTTCACTTTTTGAATTTTTGTTTCAATTTTTAAACAAATTTTTCAAAAAGTGAAACGGCGTTTCAAAGTACTTCTTGAGAACCGATTATCAACAAGTGGTACTTCTTGAGAACCGATTATCAACAAGTGGTACTTCTTGAGAACCGATTATCAACAAGTGGTACTTCTTGAGAACCGATTATCAACAAAAGATGTAAAAATTTAATTTGAATGTTAAAAAACTGAAACGAATAATCAAAAAATGAAACGTGTAATCAAAAAATGAAATGTTTGTGTTATTTTTTTGTGTCCGTATGTTTTATGAAAAATAAGTAAAATTATTTTCAAATATTTTCCTAAATAGAAATATGAGTCTAGTAGCTCCAGCAACAAAAGAAGAATTAATTCAAAACTGCCTTTGTCGCCTCGGTCATCCAGTAATTGAAGTTAACGTTGCTCCAGAACAATGTGAAATTCTGGTTGAGCAAGCTATTGAAAAATGGCAAGATACACATTTTGATGGAAATATTCCTGTTTATTATGTTCATGATATTACACCAGCAGATGAAGCAACAAACTCCATTACATTACCTGATGCAATTCATGGTGTTACAAAAATTGTTCCTGTCTCAAGTAGTGACGTTGCGGCTATGTCCGGTTCAGGGACAGTCAGCAGCGCTTATGATATTCAAATGTATAACACAGTTTCAGATATTCTTTATGGTTCTTCTGGGTCTAGAGGATTGATTACTTCAGGTTTAAATTATTACTATTCATTTATGACTTATATTTCTACATTGGCATATACTCTTGTTCCAACAATAAGTTTTCAATTTAACAGAAAAACAAATATTGTATATTTTAATGACAAATTATCAAAAATTAAAACTCGTTATCCAAAACTTGTTTTTGAAGGTTTTAAGAAAATTGATCCTCAGGAATTTCCTGAAGTGTGGAATGATGAATGGTTAAAGGAATATTGTACTGCCCTTATCAAGAGACAGTGGGGAGAAAATTTAAAGAAATTTGCCAATCTTCCTTTGCCCGGTGGAGCCACTCTTAACGGGGAAGCCATTTATAATGAAGCAGTTACAGAGATAGAAAGACTTGAAACAAGATTGTATAAAGAGTTTCAATTGCCACCTCAATTTATGGTTGGGTAAAAAATTATGCCAGTTAATCCTTTTTTTCAATCAGGCAGAGGAATTGGAAGCAGACAAGAGCAACAGCTTCTACAACGTCTTGTCAACGAAGCAATTCAGATTGGTGGAGCAGATTTTGTATATATTCCTCGCGAATTGGTAAATAAAGATGAAATTTTTCATGAAGACACTATCAGCCGTTTTTCAAAGATGTATACTATTGAAATGTATATTGAGAATTATCAAGAGGCTGAAGGTGAAGGTGAAATGATTACAAAGTTTGGATTTTCAGCAGGTTTCCAGCTTAGACTTACAGTATCAGTTGAAAGATTTGCTCTGTTAAATTTGCCGGACGGAAGAACATATCCAAAAGAAGGTGATCTGATTTATTATCCAACAACAAAACAAATGTATGAAATTCGCTGGATTAATGATACAAATACAATTTATCCTTTGGGTTCCCGGCAAACTTTTGTTTTGTACGTTGAACTTTATAGAGCTTCTCATGAAGAAATACAGACTGGTGTTAAAGATATTGATGAAGCTGCCCGCTATAGACCGCCAGATGATGCTACTATTAAAGATCCATTTGGAAAGAATACTACAATCCAAACCAAGAAGACATCTGTTGTTGATGATACAGAGCGTCCTCCGTTTTAGAATGTTTCATTTATTGTTGTCTTGATGGTGTGAGGATCAAACCAGTTTGCTGTAGACGGATCAACTTCTACGATAATTTCAGAAATTTTTTGATCGGTTCCAAGATTAAAGAAATTGGCATATGCCTTTTTGATAATTTTGGCATCACCTGAAATTGGCGGCCAGAGCCAATGTTGAGCAACAAAGGTCATGTTCCAGTTGAGAACACGTTCATCTTGCACAGCACCTTCATAAGTATCCTCATATGAAACCCCATTCAAAACAATTTGAACATCTTTGAGAATTTCCAAATTTTTTATATTTTTGATAGTAATTGTGTAAAATGGACGGAAATATGGCAGAATTTGTTCAAGAATCTGAAGTCCATCGTCGATGAATTTGGTTGAAGCTGAAACGGTAAAAGTAAAGTTGAATGGAACTGGTGTATAGATTTTTTTGAGATCATTATTTGTCAAATTTTTGAAAACAAAAGATGATAATTGAGTCATTCTTGTATTATCATAATCTATTGAATCAAGACTGACAGAAATTCTTGGTAAAACAATTTTTACCATTGTTGAATCAAGTTCTCTGTTTATTTGTTCAAAATCTGTAATAATAATGGATTTGTCTCCAGAACCCCAAGCAATAGGAACACGAATTACCTGTTTTATGGTTCCGTCAGGATTAAATCTTTGAATTTTGATATTTTGGAAAAGAGACATGAATCCTATTACAAGAGATCGTATTGAACTGAAGTAAAACGGATTATTAATCATGTCTCATTTATTTAGCACTAAATAGCTGCATGAAAGATATTATTGACCTACTTTTAATTCTCTATTTTCTTTCTTCTTTTACAACAATATTCCTGTCTGTAAAACTTTATTATCGTTTAAGAGAGGAATTGGATGTAATTCGGGCATGGATTGTTTTTACCCATCAGATGTTTTCCAGCGTTATGAAAGATATTGCACAAGATGAATCATTGAAAGATAACGAAAAAATAAAGAATTTTATGTTTATTTGTGATTATATTTCATTTTTGACAGAAAAAGGAATTTTGAATGCTTCTGAAATATCTCAAAACACACCTTCAGGTTAATCTGGAAAATATATTCAAAAAATATAAATAATCAGGAAAGGTTCAATTATGAACAGATGGCTTGTCCTATTTCTTGCAATTTTAATAATAACATTTTCTGTTTATGCTGCTGTTATTAAAGGTAATCTTGATGTTCGTGGCAATTTGACTGTTAACAGTTCTGTAAATTTTTCAAATGCAGCATCTACAACCCCAATGAAAGCAGGATTGACACTTCCTGCAACTTGTACTGTGGGACAAGCTTTTTTCAAAACTGATGCCACTCCGGGACAAAACATTTATCTTTGCACATCTGCAAATACTTGGACACAGGTTCAGGGAACAGGATCTTCATCAACACCAAATTATTCCCAAACATTTTCAAATCAGACGTCTGTTACTTTAACACACAACGCAGCCACAACCGCAATTATTGTTGATTGTTATGATAGTAATAATTATAAAATAATTCCAAATTCTTTACAAATTATTGATTCCAATTCAGTTCAGGTCACTTTTTCAACATCTCAATCTGGAAAATGTGTTGTAAACAGTAGCGGCGGTGGAGGTGGAGGAGGTGGTGGAGGCGGGTCAGTGTCTTGGGGCAGCATTACAGGAACTCTTTCAAATCAGACAGATTTACAAAATGCTTTGAATTCTAAAGCAAATTCAACACATACACACAGTTTATCTGATTTACTTCAATCAGGAGCAACTACAGGACAAGTTCCTCAGTGGAATGGAACACAATGGGTTCCTGCAACTGTAAGTGGAGGAGGCGGAACTATTTATACATCAAACGGAATTATTGGGGATGGTTCACAAAACAGCCCAATAAGACCAGACCCGAATGGCCCTGTTGCATCACAAACATATTTTTCAGCATCATTGAATTTTGGAACAATTAATGCAAATTCTTGTGTTGAACAAAATATTACAGCATCTGGTGTTTCATCCGGGAATACTTTGGCAGCAGGTTTTCCGGCAACTCTTCCAAACGGAATTTATGGATTTATGTATAGCGGAACAAACGTAATTGTTGTTCGTTTGTGTAATACAACAGGATCAGGAATTGCAATAACAAACGGTTTACAATATTCAGCAAGAGTAATAGGAGGTTTTTAATGAAAAAGAAATATCTTGTTTTTGGATTTTTAGTATCAGCTTTGCTTCTTTGGGGCATTGTCATTAACGGAGATCTTAATGTAATAGGAACCCTAACAGCAACAGTTGTTGATTTTACATCTTCAACAAGTACTGCGCCAATGAAAAGTGGGACAAGTCTTCCTTCAACTTGTAGTGTTGGACAGGCGTTTTTCAAGACAGATGCTACTGCCGGACAAAATATTTACCTTTGTACTTCAAATAATACTTGGACTCAGGTACAGGGCAGTGGTGGTAGTGGTACATGGAATCAAAAACCAAATCCAAGATATATTTCGCTTGTAACTGATTTCAGTACAATGAATTATGCTCAAGCTCATCCCATTTCTGCTGGTGATTTTATACTTAATAGACAAGTTGGAAGTAATTATATTTCAGGATCTGGGTCTGGAAGTATGTCATCTGCGCTACCAGTTGGTGTTGCCGCTATTATAACTTCTGCTACAGCAAATAGTAGAGAGGGTTGGTCATTGAATTATAATTCACTAGGCATTACTAGTGGTGGAAATTCTCTCTATGCTCTTACAACCTATAATTGGGAATATGTTATAATTTTTCGTTATCCTGCTTCAACAGATTATACAAACAGCAATTTGGTAGTTGGTGTAATGGAAGCTACTAACAGTGATCCTAATCGCGGGTTAGGGGTGAGATTTTTGTCTGGAACAGATACAAATTTTACATTCTATACTTCGAATACTATGGGTGATGGTTATACATCTACATTAAGCACAGGCGTAGCGCCAGATACCAATTGGCACAAATTGAAGATTCGAAGTGACGGAACAACAGCTTATAGGATTTATATGAGCTTTGATAATGGTACAGAAGTATCTGTTTGTCAATCAGGGTGTGATCTGACAGCTTCTGCTACAAACTCATATCTTTGGGGGTCTATTGGTTTTTATATAAGAACGCTTGAAGCTGCTGCCAAAAGATTGCATCTTGACTATGCTCATTTCTGGGCTGATTTGGGGTCTTCAAGATGATGAAGAAAATATTATTTGGTTTGTGTTTTCTTTTTCCGTTGTTTGCTATAGATAACAGCATTAAAATTTATGATGTTTCCGGGTCTGCTCAAAGCAACCGCCCATTTACTGTATTGATGCTTTTTGTTGAAGGAGAATTTCCAAATGGAACATATCCAAGACCAAGAATTGATGGAAATTCTTCTTCTACATGGCAGGTTGATGTAAAAAACAGATGGCCTGATGGAAGTATTCTTTCCGCATTTGTATCGTTTCCGGTATCTCTTTCTGCAAATGGAAGTGTAACAGTAGATTTTGTAGCAGATTCAAATCCTTGTCATTTGGGAAATACAGCTACCTGTGAAGCTGCTGCTTTGAATCAAAGCGGAATGCTTGGTTTTAATAGTGGAAACTGGAATGCCCAGATTCGGGGAACAGCAAATTCAATAAGTTATACTGTTGATGCAAAAACAATGATTTCTGACGGAGCGTGGCGTTATTGGCTTCGTGGCCCGATTGTGACAAGAATTATTGTAGAAGAATATGGATTTACTTATGATTTTGGATGGCAATGGGACGGATCAAATTGGCAAGCTCCCTCCAATGCAACGTATAAAAGTGTTCATCCAATGTTTGAATTATCATTTTATCCCGGATGGAATGGAGTAGAAACAGGTTTCAGAATCGAAAATTCATGGTGGACAAAATTACAAAATTTAAAATTTAAGTTGGAATTTTTGGCAGGAAATCCTGCTACAGTAGTTTATTCAAAAACAAATTATGATTTGGAAGCAAAAGCTGCATCTTCTTATTATACTTGGAGCGGAACTGAACCGGGCGCTATATTTGTTGACAGAAATTTTCCTTACCTTGTTGCAACACGTGTTTTACCATCATATGATACAAGTATTTCTGTTTCAAGTTCAGTAATTACTTCTTATCTTAGTCAATGGACATCAAGCGTTGGAACTGATGATTCGGGAAATCCTGACCCAAGATCATGTACTACACAAAATCCGTGTGCTTATATTAAAACTGATATGCCCGGTACAGGCGATCATCCGAATTTTGGTATCATCCCAAGGTGGCAAATCGCTTATCTGTATGCAATGGGAGATAGTCAATTTACTGTGGCTACAAGAAAAGATGCATATGATAAACTTATTATCGGATCTGCGGATGCTGCTGTAACTATTCCGATTCATTATCGTGAAAGTAATTCTTCCATGTCTCCAAGTTACAGAAATTATCTTGACTGGCCATCAGATCAGACTACTCCATCATTTGGCAGGATCAAGTCTATCAGTGCACACCCGGATGGCAGGATGGGTTCGTATGACACCACCGGGCCTTATCCTGCTCAATATATTTGTTCAAATTGTCCTGCCAGAACACATTCATGGACTCCAGATATGTATCACTGGCCTTCGTTGTATTCTGTTCCTTATATTCTTTCTGGAAGATTTACTTATTTGATGTCTCTTCAACAATCTGCTGCTCATTGGCTTGGATGGGATCATCCTTATTATGGAAGACACCTTGATTGGGGTATTCAAATGGATAGTGCCAACGTTCGCGGCCCCGCGCGAGCTTTGAAGGAGATTTTCTGGGCATATTTGCTCAGTCCTGATAGTCCTGAACGGAATTATTTTGCAAATAAGTTAAAATATAATGATGCAGCATATGAAGGTGTTTTTGATGTCAGAAACGGAATATATAGTGATCAAGTGGTAAGTAATTGTAGCACAACAAATACAATAGAATCTTTTACTACAACTATAAATTCTACTACTGAACAAAAACCTAATGGGACACGAAAAATATTTTATATATCAAGTAATGCTCGTAATGGAATTAAAACAATTACATCATTAACAGTAAATGGTGTATCAAAAACAGTAGGAATTTATAATCAGGATACAGGAAAAGATTGGTATTTTATTCCGGGAGCAAGAATTGTAATTCAAGATGATAATGCACCAGCTTTAACATCTTCAGATACTCTTTATATTGCTGGAAGTTTATCAACATCTGCTACGCCGTGGTGTCATGGTTATGCTCAATTAAGATGGATTGATAACCCTTTACCTATGATTGGAATGGGGTCTTCATCTTTTACCGGATACGGAGGAATTACTGGAACTTCTCCGTGGATGTTGAGTTATTTGGTTATGCATATTGGATGGATGCGACAAACAGGTGCATTGAAAATTAATGGAAAAAGGTTGTTTGAATATAGCGGAGCAAAATTGGCAAAGTCATATATCGAAGGGGCGTTGCATCCACAAATGCCAATTCTTTATTTTGGCGATTATCGTATGCCGCTTCAGACTGCAAATGGATTGATTACAACGTGGCAACAATTTATTGCTGAAAAAAATCCTAGTGTATCTTTAACACAGGATATTTCTTCAACTTCTACATCTTTTACTATAAATTGTGTTGCACCATCAACTGGATGTATTAATGCACCCGGAACTTATGGAGCAATTTTTAAAATTGATAATGAATATATTAGAACTTGTAATAAAAGTACAGGAGCATCAACAACAACTTTTACAGTTTGTTCGGGTGGAAGAGGTTATTGGGGATCAACAGCTACATCACATACAGCATCATCTGCTGTGGTAAATGCAGAGTGGAGAACTTTGGGAGATAATTTGGTAGGTCATACATATCCAAATTTGTGGGTAAATGCTTTGGCAACGTTTTATGATGTTGAAACATCTTTAGGGTCTGGATTAAAAGCATATGAAAAAATTATTGGAATGGCACAAGAGATGAATTCCAGAACAAATGATCAAAGATATGTAATAATTCCAAGAAAACAGCCGGAATCTGTTAAAATATTTGGTAATTCTGTAAATTATAATGCACCCACTCTTGCTCCATGCTACTGGTCGTTGAATGATGGAACAAAAACATCGGATGGTGGAGGCAACAGAAACAGAACTATTACTGTTACAGGTACAGGAAAACTCAGAATAGAATGTGAAGGCGGAATTGTATACATAACTAAATAAAATTGGAGAAACAAATGTTTGCAGCAGGAACCGATTATCAGGTAATTGAACTTAAAGCAGGAGAAGATTTTGTTTTAACTGTTACAGTTAAGGAAAATGATATTCCTGTAGATTTGACTTATGTTCGTAATGCTGTATTTACTGCTCGTAGAAGTTTTTATTATCCCGGAGATGTTCATACCTTTAATGTGGAAAAAATGACACCATATAATCAAGGAAATTTTAAGATTTCTTATAGCGCATCACAAACGCTTACTATGAAAAGCGGAAGATATGTTTTTGATTTTATTGTAAAAATACCAACAACATTTGATGAAACTACAGGAGAACCAATAGCATATACAACGATAAAAGTTATTACAGGAATTCTTATTGTTTATCCGACAGCATCAATAGCAGGTTATTATCCTTTTTAATATATGTCTACAAAAAATATTAGTGCAAACATATCTCAACAAGAAATTACAGTAAACAGGATAAATGCATTTATTGGTGCAACAGGTGCTACAGGTCCGCAAGGTGCTACAGGGCCTCAAGGCCCTGAAGGTAAAGGATTAACAATAAAAGGAACTTTAAATTCTGTTTTGGATCTTCCTTCAACAGGAAATAATGCTGGAGATGGTTATCTTATTAATGGAAATTTGTGGGTTTGGGATGGTTCTTCTTGGCAAAATGTTGGAAATATTCAGGGGCCTCAAGGATATATTGGTGCGACAGGTTTTACAGGTGCAACTGGAGCTACAGGGCCTCAAGGTGCAACTGGATTTACTGGAGCAACCGGACTTCAAGGTGCTACTGGAATAGGAGCTACTGGTGCTACTGGATTTCAAGGAGCCACAGGTCTTACTGGTGCTACAGGGCCTCAAGGTGCTACAGGGCTTATTGGAGCAACAGGATTTACAGGTTCTACTGGAGCAACTGGATTTCAAGGAGCTACAGGTCTTACTGGAGCTACAGGGCCTCAAGGTGCTACAGGGCTTATTGGAGCAACAGGATTTACAGGTTCTACTGGAGCAACTGGATTTCAAGGAGCCACAGGTCTTACTGGAGCTACAGGGCCACAAGGTGCTACTGGTATTGGTGCTACCGGAGCTACAGGTTTAACTGGAGCCACAGGGCCTCAAGGTGCTACTGGATTTACAGGTGCTACCGGGCCTCAGGGTGCTACTGGAATAGGAGCAACAGGAGCAACTGGACTACAAGGTGCTACAGGATTTACAGGTGCTACCGGAGCTACAGGTTTTACTGGTGCTACAGGTTTAATTGGTGCTACTGGTTTTACTGGAGCAACTGGTGCAACCGGATTTATTGGAGCAACAGGGCCTCAAGGTGCTACAGGTTTAACTGGTGCCACAGGGCCACAAGGAGCTACCGGATTACAAGGTGCTACAGGAGCATCAATTAATATTCTTGGGTCTTTAAATAGTCCTTCTGAATTACCACCAACAGGAAATTCAGGGGATGCATATTTAATTTCTGGAGATCTTTGGATTTGGAATGGATCTTCTTGGGAAAATGTTGGAACAATTCAAGGCCCACAAGGATATCAAGGTGCAACTGGTATTGGTGCTACTGGTGCAACTGGATTTACGGGTGCAACTGGCCCTCAGGGTGCTACAGGTTTAACTGGAGCTACCGGATTTACAGGCGCTACAGGGCCTCAAGGTGCTACAGGTATTGGTGCTACTGGTGCAACTGGATTTACGGGCGCAACTGGCCCTCAGGGTGCTACTGGAATAGGAGCAACAGGAGCAACTGGAATACAAGGTGCTACAGGTTTAACAGGTGCTACTGGTGCAACCGGATTACAAGGCGCTACAGGCTTAACTGGTGCCACAGGATCAGGTGCAACGGGTGCAACTGGCCCTCAGGGTGCTACAGGTCTAACTGGTGCCACAGGGCCACAAGGAGCTACTGGTCTTACTGGTGCTACTGGTGCAACCGGATTTCAAGGCGCAACAGGATTTACTGGTGCCACTGGTGCAACCGGATTTCAAGGTGCAACAGGACTTCAGGGCGCTACAGGTTTAACTGGAGCAACAGGGCCGCAAGGTGCATCAGGTATAGGTGCAACTGGTGCTACTGGACTACAAGGCGCTACAGGGTTTCAGGGAGCAACTGGCCCTGCTGGATTTTCTCAAAGTTATTCAGTAACAAATCAAACAACAGTAACTATTAATCATAATCTTGGGACACAAAATATTTCTGTTGATTGTTATGATGATACAAATCATTTGATTATTCCTGATGATGTTGTTATAAATAATCAAAATTCTATAACAGTATCATTTATTGAATCTTTTACAGGAAGAATTGTAATTACATCTGGCGGATATGCTATAAATGTAGATGCTTATATTGGAGCTACTGGTGCTACAGGGCCTCAAGGTGCTACAGGTTTAACTGGAGCAACGGGGCCACAAGGTGCATCAGGTGTAGGTGCAACTGGTGCTACTGGACTTCAGGGTGCTACAGGCTTAACTGGAGCTACTGGATTTACAGGAGCAACAGGTGCTACTGGGCTTCAGGGTGCTACTGGATTACAGGGCGCTACAGGTCTTACTGGAGCTACTGGGCCACAAGGTGCTACTGGATTTACAGGTGCTACTGGGCTACAAGGTGCATCAGGTATAGGTGCAACTGGTGCTACTGGACTTCAGGGTGCTACAGGCTTAACTGGAGCAACAGGGCTTCAGGGTGCTACAGGCCCTCAAGGTGCAACCGGATTTACAGGTGCTACCGGGCCTCAAGGTGCAACAGGTTCTACTGGGCCTCAAGGTGCTACAGGGCTTCAGGGTGCTACAGGTTTAGCTGGAGCAACAGGTGTTACTGGATTACAGGGTGCTACTGGATTACAGGGCGCTACAGGTCTTACTGGAGCTACTGGGCCACAAGGTGCTACAGGGCCTGCTGGATTTTCTCAAAGTTATTCAGTAACAAATCAAACAACAGTAACTATTAATCATAATCTTGGAACACAAAACGTTTCTGTTGATTGTTATGATAATACAAATTATTATGTTATTCCTAATAATATTATTATAAATGATGAAAATTCAATAACAGTAACTTTTGCACAATCTTTTACAGGAAGAATTGTAATTACATCTGGCGGATATGCTATAAGCGCTACTTTACAACCATTTGCCACTTATTTCCCGCCTCCAAGAGCACCGGGAATTTCTGAATATGTTGTGCCTTATGCTTTGGCAAGCACAGCAGGAACAACAATAACAGCAACAGCAGGAAGAATTTATTGGATTCCTTTTAACGTTACACAATCTGTTGAAATTTCAACTGTTGCAGTAAGCGTAACTACTTCAAGTTCTGCAACAAATTATGTGGGAATTTATGATGCAACTTCAACATATGCCCCAAATTCTTTATTGTGGTCTGGTTCTTTTGATTCTGGATCAACAGGAGTTAAAACAATGACAACAGATTTGCCAATTACTTTGAATCCGGGAGTTTATTGGATTGCAGTAAATACAAATGCTGGCGCAGCTCTTAGAGCGGTTGCTCTTGCTTCAGCAAGATCTTTGGGTCTTGCCAGTATTGGTACATCAAACACAACCTGTTATTATACAAGCGGAAGTAGTTTACCATCAACAGCACCAAGTTCTGGATATACAGCACTCTCTTCGGTACTTCCTGCTGTAGGATTTATCTATTCATTAGTATAATTATTGAAAAAATTCATGATTTCCTATTTTTTTAATTTTTTTAAGTTTTTTGAAGAAATGAGAATAATGTTTTTTTCTTTTGAAAAAAAGAGATTGACCAACAATATTTGGTAAAATATAATAATTGCGGGAGAGAGCGTCAATTTCTATGTCATATCTGTTTTCCAGTCTAAATTCTTTTTTTTTTTACAAAAAATTGGTTTTTTTGATAAATAACATTACAGAAGTCTGTATTGAATACTTTTGCTCTGTTCTGAACAACGTTAATTACAGCGATTTTTCCTTCTATTGATTCGTATCGCGCTTCATTGTATAATAATGTTTTAAGACAAGATATATTTCTGTCCATTAGTGGTTGAGCCGGAACAGGAATGACCAATGATGACAAAAAAACAAGTTTAAACATCACCCTATATATAGGAGAAATTCAGAATGCCAAAATATAGATTTCATTGTCTTGGACTTCCACATACAGTAACAACCAAAAAGGCTGGAACACCGTGGGTAGCTTGTGCATATACACAAAAAGTTTATAAATTTTGTAAAGAAATGCACAGACGCGGACACACTGTCATTCATTATGGAAATGAAGAATCTGATGTTCCGTGTACAGAACATGTTTCTGTAGTAACTATGTCAGATTGGGAACAGGCGTATGGTTCTTATGATCCAAAAAGAGAATTTTTCAAATTTGATATGAATGATCATGCGTATACTACATTTTACAGGAATACAATTAATGAAATATCAAAAAGAAAACAACCGAATGATTTTCTGTTGGCTTTTTGGGGATGGGGACATAAACCTGTTTGTGATGCACACCCGGATATGATTGTTGTTGAGCCGGGAATTGGTTATGGTTCTGGTCATTTTGCCAGATGGAGAGTTTATGAATCTTATGCAATCAGAAATGCTGTAAATGGAGCAACTTCAGTAACAAATACAGGCATTGAAGACTGGTATCATGTAGTTATTCCTAATTATTTTGAACCAGAAGATTATGATTTTAACCCTATTAACAAGAAAGATTATTTTTTGTTTATGGGAAGAATTTATCATGGCAAAGGAGCAGATCTTGCTTATCAACTTGCAAAATTTACAGGAATAAAACTCATTTATGCAGGGCAAGGTTCATTGGAAGCAATGGGGCCGGAATATGTTCCTATACCGGGTCATATTGAGTATGTTGGTTTTGCAGATCAGGAATTGAAACGAAAATTATTGTCAGAAGCAAAAGGATTTCTTCTTCCTTCTATGTATACAGAACCTTTTGGTGGTGCAGCTGTTGAAGCATTACTTTCCGGTACACCAATTATTACATCTGATTGGGGCGCATTTCCAGAGATAAATATTCATGGTCTGACCGGATACAGATGCCGCACGTTTGATCATTTTGTTTGGGCTGTTAAAAATATTCATAATATTTCTCCATATACTTGCCATTTATATGCAACCAGAAATTATTCTGTTATAAAAGTGATGGATATGTATGAAGAATTTTTCCAGATGGTTATGGATGTGTATAAAGGAAATGGATGGTACGAAATTCATAATGAACGCAAGAATCTTGATTGGCTTAAGAGATATTAATAAAAAAAGCAAAGAAAATGCAAGAAAACGTATACGTTGAAATTGGAACTTCCTGTTTTGATGTCGGTCTTGAAAATGCAGAAAAGGGAAAAGTATATTTGATTGAACCAAGAAAGGATATGTTAGATTGTTTGCCAAATCATCAAAACAT
>Ga0308389_1000502_pt1 | contig 28596 bp, 33 predicted proteins | sample Hotspr2Sample148_FD_202362 | JGI IMG/M metagenome (GOLD analysis project Ga0308389, IMG submission 202362) | Hot spring phototrophic mat microbial communities from Mushroom Spring, Yellowstone National Park, Wyoming, United States - 20040719_148 ... | reverse complement strand
GGTAGGCGGTGCGTACCAGCCGGTTCAGCCCCGATTCCTCCAGGCCCAGGGTTCGCAGGTACTCCTGGGCTTCTTCCTCGGAGAGTTCGGCCAGCTCGGCCTCGATTTTGGCCGATACCACCACCACCTCGGCCCCTTCGCTGGCGGCTATCTCACGCACATGCTGCACATGGGGGTTCTGGCTACCGTCGGGTAGATCTTCCTCGGCCACGTTGCAGACGTAAATCACCGGCTTATAGGTAAGCAGGCCCAGCTCGCGGGCGGCTTTGCCCAGAAGTTCCGGATCGGCTCCTGCAAAGGTGCGGATGGGCTGGCCCTGCGAGAGGTGCTCTATGAGGGGCTCGAGCACCTCCAGAAGGGCTTTGTCGTCCTTGTCGGTTTTGGCGCTTTTGCGTAGCTTGTCCAGGCGCTTCTCGATGGTCTGGAGGTCGGCCAGGGCCAGCTCGGTGTTGATGGTCTCGAGGTCGTCCAGGGGGTCTACTTTGCCCGAGACATGCACCACGCCAGGGTCTTCGAAGCAGCGCACCACGTGGGCAATGGCCGCCACCTCGCGGATATTGGCCAAAAACTGGTTGCCCAGGCCCTCGCCCTTGTGCGCTCCCCGAACCAGCCCGGCAATGTCTACAAACTCCACGTGGGTGGGCACCATGGGGGGAACCCGCTCGCCCTTCACGAAGAGCTTTTGCAGGGCGGCCAGGCGTGGGTCGGGCAGGGTGACCACTCCCACGTTTTTGTCAATGGTGGCAAAGGGGTAGTTGGCCGCAAGGGCGCCCGCTTTGGTGATGGCGTTAAATAGCGTGGATTTGCCCACGTTGGGCAGACCGACGATTCCGACTCCGAGTGATGCCATGTGGTTCCTCTGGACAGGCCCATTGGTGAACAGCCGCGCGAGCGGTCTGTCCCGAAGGGGATCGTCCCCGCCTGCACACAAGCCCACATTCTAACCGCGCAAAGGCAAAAGCCCCAAGCCCACGCTGCCCAAGGGTTGCTTTACTCGAGACCAAGAAAAAGGGTGATTATGTGCAGGACGGCGTTTTGATAATGAGGCTGGTCTGTGTGGTCTTCTTATGCTCAAAAGCGGTATAAAGTAAGGTTGGAAATGGTAAAGCGTCGAGTAGGCAGCAAAGGACAGATAACCCTACCCAAGCAAATTCGAGAGCTTCTTGGCCTAGAACCAGGGGGAGAGGTACTGTTTGAGCTAAGGGGTGGAGAGGTGGTACTTCGGGCACGGCAAAGCGTGCCCCTCGAGGCCCTCCGGGGTCGGCTCAAGAGCCCAATACCCTTTCCAGGCAAGGATAAAGAGCGGCAGGCTAGGGAGCGGGCGTGGGTCCAGGACGCATAGAGCGCTTTTGGCTGGATACCAGCCTTATCCTACGCCTCCTTACCAGCGATCCTCCAGAACTCGCCGCGAAATCCTTGGAGGTTTTTCGCGGGGCGGAGGAGGGGCGCTACATCCTGCGTGTTCATCCCTTAGTGGTGGCCGAATCGTTTTACACTTTGCGCTCGTTCTACCAGATACCAAAGCAAGAAGTGAGCCAAGCCTTGAGGGCGCTGCTGGACAGGAAAGGTATTGAAGTTTTGGAGGAAGAAGCAGTGTATCTGGCCCTTCAAGAGGCCGGGTCGGGTGGATTGAGCTTTGTGGATGCTTTTCTGAGCCATAGCGCAGAGGCTTTTGGCGATGGGGTAGCCACTTTGGATGAGAAACTTGCCAAGCGGGCAACTAAAATCCTCCCATAGACCTCCTGAGCACAAAAAGAAAGCAGATGCTTCTGATATGAACCCCGCCTGAATCGTCCCGTTAGGGACTGTTGGAGCATCATCGTTTTTCAGGCTGTTGCTACCCGCGCTTCAGGCGGGGGCCCCAGCAAAAGAACAAATCAAAGACATTCCTAAAGGCCCAGGTGGGCCCTGGCCGCCTCGGAAAAACCAGCCCAGTCCAGCAGGGCCCCGGCCAGCACCAGATAGCCCTGGGTGGTGCAGACCCTGCCCTGCCATTGGTAGGGTGCCTGGCTGCGCTCCAAAGCAGTTCCGGCTAGGGCCTCCTGGGCGATGGGGTGGGCCGCCACCTGACCCGAGACATAGCCCGCCTCCCACAAAAAAAGCGCTGCATTGGCCCCCGCAAACACCGCCCGCAGGCCGCCCCATACCTCGCCGAGCCAGTCCTGGTGCTCGCTGTCGCGCCCCAGTTTGCGCATCTGGGGGCCGCCCGGAATGACCAGCAGGTCCAGCTCGGGCCGGGCGGCAAAGGTGTATTTGGGCGTCCAGACCGCACCCGCGCTGCCCTCGAGCGCGGTGCGGCCTCTGGCTATGGTAAACCGTTCCCAGCCCAGCAGTCGGGCCACCTCCATGACCAAAGCCGCTTCGGCCTCGAGGAAGCCTGGTGTAAGCAAAACCCCCATTCGCATGGCCCCATGCTACCAACTGGCATTGGCCTCGAGTCCAGGCCTGCCTTATCGCACCCTTCACAGACATCGTCTCCCGGATGGGAGGCCACTGTGCTGTGCAGGACAAAGCAATCAAGTTGTGGGCGACTCAGAAGAGCGCTCTAGCTGCCCGCCGACTTCCTGCGTCTGGAGGTGGGTTTTTTGCCCAGCACAAAGGCCTTCAAATCGGCGGCTTGCTGGGCCAGCGTGGGCTGGTGCACGTACATCATGTGGCCGGCGGGGTAGTAGTGCACCTGGAGGTTCTTTTGCAGGTGGGGCTCCAGGCCCAGGTGGTTCAGGGTGTAGTCGGTGGCGAAATAGGGGGTGGCTAGGTCGTAGTAGCCGCTGCCTACATACACCCGCAGGAAGGGGTTCATGCAGATGGCCTTGCGTAGGGTTTCGGCCACATTCAGGTACTGGTTCTCGAACTCCTTGTAGCTCCAGTTTTCGTAGAGGCTGGACAGAATCTCGTAGGGCAGGTCGCTCACGAAGCCCAGGTCTTGCCGCACGTACTGGTTGAGGGTGGCGGTGTAGGGGCCCTGGATGGCGGCGTAGCTGGGGTCGTACTCGAAGCTAGCCCCGGCAGCGTCGCGGTCGATGCCGGTAAAGCGGCTGTCCAGCCGGCCCACAGTTTTGCGTTCGGAACGCAGCAGTTCCTTGGTAAAGCGCATGATCTCGAGGCGCAGGTTAGAGGCCTGCACATAGGCTTCCGACAGGCCGGTGTAGCGCGCGAGCTGCTGGGCAATGCGCTTTTGCTCGGTAGCCGGTAGCTTGCTGCCCTGCATCAGGGCCAGGGTGTACTCGCCCTCGGCAAAGGCTTCGACTTCCTTAAGAAGGGCCCTAAGCGGCTTTTTTTGCAGGTCTTGGGGGAGCTTTTGGTGGTACCAGGCGGTGGCGCTAAAGCTGGGCAGAAACAAGATGTACGGCAGGTCGTTACCGGGGTTGAAGCGCACAGTGCTAAAGTCTAGAACGCTGCTCACCAGCATCAGGCCATTTAGGTATATCCCGTGCCGCTCCTGTAAGTAGCCCGACAGGCCCGCAGCCCGGGTGGTGCCGTAGCTTTCGCCAATCAGGTACTTGGGGCTGCTCCAGCGCCCGTAGCGGTGGGTATAGAGGCGGATAAACTCGCCCACGCTCTCGAGGTCGCGCTTGAAGCCGTGGTACTCCCTGGCCTTTTCTCCCTCGACCATGCGGCTGTAGCCGGTGCCGACCGGGTCAATGAACACCAGGTCGCTCTCCTCGAGCAGGGTGTACTCGTTATCCACCAGACGGTAGGGCGGCGGTGTAAGCGCACCGGCGTCGCCCATCGCTACCCGTTTGGGGCCCAGAAGCCCCAGGTGCAGCCAAACTGAGGATGAGCCCGGCCCCCCGTTGAAGGCGAAGGTAATGGGGCGCTGGCTTAGCTCTACTATCCCGTCTTTGGTATAAGCCACGAAAAAAACGGTGGCTTTGGGCCTGTGCCCCTCGGCAGTTCCATCTTTTTCCGACTCTTCGCGAAGCACCATGGTTCCACAGGTCACGCTGTAGCGCAGTTCCTTGCCCGTGATATGGATGCTGTGCTGAGTGGTGCAGAGCCGGTCTTGCGGGGTGTTCTTGCTCTCTTCCGGCATGGTCTCATAATACTTTGTTCTGCACTCCACTTTTGCCTGTGTGCGCGGCTCGTACATTCGCAGGCATGAAGCGGAGCCTTTTGCAAGCACTTCTCTTGCTGATGGCCACCTTGGGGCAGGCCCAGGTGACCCCCGAGGCGGTACAACTGTTGGAGGAGATGCGACGGGCCCACGGCGGCCAGGCTCTCAGGGACATACGAACCTATCAGGAGACTGCCACCCTCATCCTTTTCTCGGGGCCCAAGCCGCAGGTACGGCTGAGCGTCACAAGTTTCGTGGACTTCCAGATGCTAAAGATAAAAGCGGAGTACCGGATGGGCCCCAACCTGGTTCAGGTGGTTCTGTTCACACCCGAGGGGGGACAGATCTGGACCGTGGAGGCGGGTAGACGGGCACTCGAGCCAAGGCTTGCTAAGGATTTCAAGGATTCTTTTTACCAGTCCTGGTACGGATTGCGCTTTGGCGGAGAACAGCGCGAGATGGCCCGCCTCGAGGGCCTGCGCACCTTCGGCGAGGTGCGGGGAAGGGCTATTTCGGTGCGTACCCAGGGCACCCAAACAACCTACCTGATGGATGAGCGCAACCGGCTTGTGGCCGAGGCTTATACCGGTAGCCTGGGGGATTTCACGGCATACCATAGCGACCTGCGCCTGGTCTCGGGCATTCTGATTCCTTTCCAGGGGCGCATATTTCTGAATGGCATCCTATTCGCTGAGATACAGGTGCAAGAAGCCAAGGTCAACCCCAAACTGAGCCTTGAGACCTTCAAGCTGCCCTGATGCTGAGGTGTAAGCTAAGCAACCCACCTTCGGAAATTTGCCGCTAAAAATAAGGCATGGACAAATGGCGGTTTTGGTGGATCGCCTGGTTACTATGGGCGGGGCTTGCGCTGGCCAGTCCGGCGCAGGACTTGCTAAACGAGGCAAGTCGCTTGCTGGCGGATTACTATGGTGGATTTTCCCAGGTTCGCCTGCAAGAGCTAAGGCAGAAGTACCAGGCTGAACTGGAGAAAATTTGTGCCCAGGAGGTAAACTGTCCCACCAACAAGGCCCATGGCGTAATTCAAGCCCTGGTGGCTGAGTATGGCGACCGCCACACCCGCTTTTTCACCCCCGAAGACTATGCCGAGATACAACGACGGCTGGCTGGAGGCAACAGTACCCGTCCCCAGCTAGGGGTGCAGCTCCAAGTGGTGCCGGGGCTGGAAGGGTTGTTGGTGGTGGAGGTGCTGGCCGAAACCCCAGCCGAAGATGCCGGACTGCGCCGGGGTGACCGCATCCTGGCCATCAACGGCCAGGCCCTACCCCAGGCCGAGGGTGAACGAATGGAGTTTTTGCGCGAGCGCGTGGCAGCCGGAGCACCTTTGAGCCTTACCATCCAGCGGGCCCAGCAGCGCCTGGTGCTCGAGGTGCACCCCCGGATCATCTCCCTGCGGCAGTTGCCTACCCTGAGCCTCCGCCCCGACGGAGTGGCGGTGCTGCGCATACCTTCCTTCAGCGGGTATCAGCAAGTAGGGCCGCGAATCCACGAGCTGGTACGGCAGGCCCAGCTTGCAGGGGCCAAGGCCATGGTCATTGACCTGCGCAACAACGGAGGCGGGGTCCTGAGCGAGTGTCTGGTGGGGGCCGGTGCGTTTGTAAAGGAAACCTACCGGCGCTTGCAGGACAACCTGCGCTTTAGCGAACAGGGCTACAAAGAGGGCTATTACTATACCCGGCTGGCAGGGCGCGACCGTACGCAGTACGTGGTGCAGGCGGCCTACTGGACAGGGCCAGTGGCGGTGCTGGTGAACGAGCGCACCGCTTCGTGCGCCGAGTACTTCACTTTCGACCTGCAGGAGGGCCGACAAGCTCCAGTCATCGGTCAGCCTACAGCTGGTGTGGGCAACACGGCCACCACCTTTTTGCGCCTGAGTGATGGCTCGGGTTTGCAGATAACGACCTCTAAGGCCCAGCGCCCTGACGGCAGCTTTTACCCCGACCGCGTTACCCCCACCTTGAGCTTTTCCGAAGACTGGTACGCCCTGGCCGAGGGGCGCGACCTGATGCTGGAAAAAGCCATCGAGCTGGTGTTGGGCGTAAATGCCGGTTTAGACCCAAGGCTTTACGGTTCACCTCCTGTGCCGTTTTACGCCCAGTAGCGTTAGCCCTTTTCTGGTGCAGCTCAAAACCAGCCTGTGGTGCTCTGGGCAGGGGCTCGGATATGAACCCCACCCGAATCGCTCCACTCGCGGGTGTGGGCCTGGGCAAAACTTTTTGGGGTGGCTTCACCGCGCTGTTTGCCTCACTTTCCAGGCGGTGCGAGCTACCCGCTGTTGGGTAGCCGCGGGAACGGCCCTCATAAGCCTTCCACCGCTTCGATTTCCAGAGCCCGAATGGCCTCGCGCAGCCTATCGGGGATGCGGGCGGGTTTGCCCTCCTCCAGCCAGACCACCACCACCTTGATGCGGGCCGCCAGTTCGCCGCTGGCCCAGGTCTCGCTGTAGGTGCGGAAGCTCGAGTTGCCCACCTTTTCAACCCGGATGGCAATTTCTACCGTGTCATCAAACAGGATGGGCCGGACGTAATCTACCTCGGCCCTGGCCATCACAAAGTTTCCTCCATCAATGGCGGCCCCGGCCCGGCCTAAGTAGTGGCCCCGGGCCACTTCGTCGTAGGTCAGGTAAACCGCGTTGTTAACGTGTTTCAGGGTGTCAAGGTCGCTAAAACGCACCTGGATGGGAACGCGCACCGGAAACTGCATACCCAGGATTTTATCGCGCTTCTTTGAACCCCCACAGGTCTTCGGCCCCGGCCAGCAGGTGGCAACCCCAGCGAAACCATTTTTTTAGCGCTGCTTCAAGCCGCAAAAGTGAGCCCAGAAGGTCATTTGCAAAAACCGCTATCCTGGCTTCAGGCCAGTCCCTATACTTGAACCTATGAGCCAAGCCACCTCCGAACTTCCGACCTGGGATCTAGACTCTATTTTCCCGGGCTTTGCATCCGAAAAGTTTCGCTCTACCTGGAGCCAGGTTGCCAGCCAACTGCGGGATTTGCAGGATTTTATCCAGACCCACTGCAATGGGGCGGAAGGGGCTGCCGACCGGGGAACCTTCGAGGCCCTGATTACCAGGCTTAACGCCTTTGGCGAGACTTTGGGGCCGCTGCATGCCTACGTTTTGATGCGGGTAGATGCCGATAGCTCCGACGCCCTGGCCCAGGCCAAGCTCTCGGAGCTCGAGCTGCTCTACCTCGAGTACCAGAAGCTACGCCCCCGCCTTCAGCGCTGGTTGGCCCGCCTGGATGCCGAGGCGGTGCAGGCAGGCGACTACCGAATTCTAATCGAGGAAGCCAAGGTGCTTTCTCAGCACATGATGTCGGAAGCAGAAGAAGTGCTGGCCTCCGAACTTTCGCTTTCAGGTGGACGGGCCTGGGTCAAGCTCCACGGCAACCTCACCAGCCAGATTGGAGCGGTGCTGAATGGGGAAGAGCTGCCCATTTCGGCGGTGCGTAACCTGGCCATGCACCCCGACGAGGCGGTACGTAAGGCCGCTTATGAGGCCGAGCTTGCGGCCTGGAAAGCCAACGAAATTGCCCTTTCGGCAGCCCTGAACGGCTACAAAGGTGAGGTTTCGACCCTCAACCGCAAGCGCGGCTGGGAAGACGACCTGGCTCCAGCTTTGTTTGAAAACCGCATCAGCCGAAGAACCCTGGATGCACTGCAGCAGGTGATGGTGCAGAGCTTTCCCCACTGGCGACGCTACTTTGCCAGCAAAGCCCGTGCGCTGGGGAAAGAGCGCCTGGACTGGTGGGATTTGTTCGCTCCAGTGGGACTGCCCGGCCAGAGCCCCAAAAAGTGGAGCTGGGAAGAAGGGCGGCGCTTTATCGTCGAGCACCTATCGGGCTTCTCGCCTGCTGCAGCCGACCTGGCCCAGCGGGCCTATGCCGAGCGCTGGATGGATGCGCCACCCCGTAAGGGCAAGGTGGGCGGGGCCTACTGCACCCCGGTAGGGCAGGGGCGCTCGCGCATCCTGCTCAACCACGAGGACAGCTTCGAATCGCTCTCGACCCTGGCCCACGAGCTGGGCCACGCCTACCACAACTACTGTTTGCGGGAGGTGCCCTATCTGTTGCGTCAGGAGCCCATGACCCTGGCCGAGACTGCTTCGATCATGAACGAAACGGTGGTGGGTGAGGCGGCTTTGCGGGTGCTGCCGCCGGCTGACCAACTGGGCGTGCTCGAGGGGGGCCTGCAAAGTGCTGCCCAGGTGATTGTCGACATTCACTCGCGCTTCCTGTTCGAGCAGGCGGTGTTTGCCCGGCGGCGGGAGCGCGAGCTTTCGGCGGACGAGTTTTGCCAGCTGATGCTGGAGGCCCAGCAAGCCACCTATGGCGAGGCCCTGGCCTCCTATCATCCCTACATGTGGGCCGTGAAAGGCCACTACTACGGCGCGAACTTTTACAACTTTCCCTATGCTTTCGGGCTTTTGTTTGGGCTGGCGCTGTACCGGCGCTACCAGGAAGAGGGCCAGGGTTTTGTGGCCCGCTACGAGGCGCTGCTGGCCTCGGTGGGCAAATACCCTGCCGAGCAACTGGCCGCCCGCTTTGGCTTCGATCTGGAGTCGGAGGAATTCTGGCAGGGCGGTATGGAGGTCTTGCTCGAGCGAATAGCGCGCTTCCAGGCGCTGTTAGGGCAGGTGTAGAAAACTACTCTTTAGGATATGTAAAACAAATATTGACAAAATGTAAAACCTTGGTTTATATTTATGACCAAGGAGGGCAGTTATGTTTGGGCACTTCAATTCAGCGGAGCTTGCCGTGCTAGTGGCCGACAAAATGAACGCCTATCGTCAGGAGGCCGAGTTGGAGCGGCAGTTGCCCAGGCATGCCCTTCGACATCGCATTGCCTGGCAACTCAGGGCCTGGGCTTTAGCCCTCGTGCCGTCCCAGGCAAAAAGCCGCCAACTGCAAAAAAGCTTAACTAGTGGAGGTTCCCATGACTGAACAAGAACGCATCCAGGCCCTGCTACAGGCGGGCAAAATTACCCAGCAGGAAGCCGATCTGCTGCTTTCGGCCCTCGACGAGGGCGAGGCAGCGGTTGAAGAGGCCCAAAAGACCATGGGCGAGCAGTATGCCGCTCCTGCGGCTGCGGACGGGCCGCCAGAGGGGCTGCGTTGGGTGCGGGTCAGGCTTATGGCGGGCCAGCTCGAGGCCAGGCTCGACCCAGACCTAGAGCAGCCAGTGATCGAAGGGCCAGCAGAAGTGCGCCCGCTGGGGGACGACCTCGAGGTTGTGACAAACTGGTTCGCTGGGGGCTTTTTGCATGGTTTGCTGGGCCAGACGGGTTCAGTGGAGCTGCGGCTGCCCCCTGGCTGGGGTCTGGAGGTGGATGGCAAGGCGGGCCAGATCGAGGCCGAGGGGATCGCCTTCCTACGGGGCCGGGTGGCGGTAGGCAACGTCGAACTAAGGGCGGTAGAGGGGATCGACCTCGAGGTAACGGCGGGCAACATCGAAGGCTCACTCCTGTTGCGCGACGGCGCACACCGCCTGCGGGTCTCGATGGGCAATGCCGAACTGGACTTGCTGCCCGGTAGCAGCGTTCGGCTAAACCTCAGCGTGAGCACGGGCAGCCAGGAAATCCAGGGCTTTGACTACGGCTCCAGTGGAGTTAGGCAGCTTGGAGACGGCCGGGCCAGCCTCGAGGTTGCGCTTCGCATGGGCAATCTGGAAGTGCGCGCGCTAGACCGAGCCCGGTTCTAAAAGGAGTGTCTATGGAAGACAAGAAGCGCATTATGAATATGGTCAAGGAAGGCAAGATAACGGCTGAGGAGGCCATTCGCTTGCTGGAAGCAATGGAATCGGGAACGCCCCAGGCGGCCCCTGGCCCGGGCCTGGCCTATGCGGTGGCCAGCACCCCTCCTTCCCCCAAAGGCATCGCCAGTATGCTCCGCATCGTGGTGGATAGTGAAGAGGTCAAGCTCAAGGTCAACCTGCCGGTTGCCCTGGCCAAGTTTGCTGCCAACTTCATTCCCCCCGAGACCAAGCAGCAGCTAAGCGCCCAGGGCATCGACCTGGTGGGCATTTTGGACATGCTCAAGGGCGAGCTGCCTGAAGGGCGCTTGCTGGATATGGAGGTCAACGAGGTGGTCAGCGAGAAAAACGGGGCGACCAAAGTCTCCGGCCCCGTGAAGGTCTTGATTGAGGTGGTCTGAGGGGGGCTTCCCCCAGTTTGGAGCGGCATACCATGACCGCATTCTCTAAGATAGCCATTTTGCCAGGTCGGCGCGGCTTGCACCTGCTTCGCCCAAGGTTTGTGTACCTGTGGGTGCGGGTGCAGGCGATACCCATACCCATCGTTTTATTTGCGCCGCTGGTTTTGCTCGAGTTTTTCTTGATGCTGGGCACCTGGCTGATCAGCAAGTCGGCAACTCGAGACCCCCAGATGGATTTTGTCTTGCATGCCCTCCAGGCGTTGCGGGGCCAGACCTGGGAACTGCGCAAAATGCCGCCCTTTGTCTTGGTGGAGGTGGAAGTGAGGCCCAAAGCCTTTGATGTCAAAGCCCTCCAGCAGGTCTATGTCAAGATAGGCCTGTGGTGAGGTGAGGCCCGATTTGGAGCCTGTATGAGAGTTTTTCCCATGCCTACCCAATGCCCGGTGCAAGGCTGCAACGGGCGCCTAAACGTGACCGGGCTGGTTTGTTCGGATTGTCGTACCGAGATCCGGGGCGAGTTTCAGCCCAACGAGTTTGCCCTATTGCCCCCCGAACACCTGGAGTTTTTGCGCCTGTACATCAAGGTGCGGGGCAACCTAAAGGAGGTGGAGCGGATTTTAGGGCTGTCCTATCCCACCATCCGGGCTCGCTTCGAAGCTTTGCTTAGGGTGCTGGGCTACGAGTACCAGGAGATGCCCGAGGGACCCAGCCCCCAGGAAAAAGAGGCCATCCTGGCCGCTTTGGAACAAGGCCAGATTAGCGCCGCAGAGGCTGCCGAGCAACTGAAGGCCCTTAGAAAACGCTAAAACCGGGGTGGGCGCTTTTCGAAGAAGGCGGCGATGCCCTCGGCCAGGTCGCCGGTCTCGCGCACCCAGGCGTTGGCAATGGAGGCCAGCCGGAAGCCGTCCTCGAGGCCCATTCCCGGTAAGGCATTCAACAGCTCTTTGGTCAGTGCGAGCGAGGTGGGGGCGTTGGCGGCGACCTCCTGGGCCAGGGCTAGGGCTTCCTCCAGCACCTGTTCGGCTGGCACCACCCGGTTCACCAGCCCCATGCGGTAGGCCTCCAGAGCCGAGACCAGCTTGCCTGTAAGCAGCAGTTCTCTGGCGTGTTTTTCGCCCACGGCCCGCACCAGAATTACCCCGACCAAAGCGGCCACAAAGCCAATCTTCACCTCGGTATAGCCAATCTGGGCCTGCTCGCTCATGACGACCAGGTCGCAGGCGGTGGCCAGCCCAGCCCCGCCGGCCACTGCGGGGCCGTTGATGGCGGCAATGGTGGGCTTGGGGAAGGTATATATTCGGTGAAACAGGCGCATCAGCTCGCGCGAGTGGGCATAGTTAGCCTCTGCCCCGGCAGCGGTAACCTGCTTGAGAAATTCCAGGTCGGCCCCGGCGCTAAAGGCAGGGCCTGCCCCAGTTAGTACCACCGCCCGGATGGCCGGGTCTTGCGCGGCGGTATCCAGGGCCGCCAGCAGACCCTGCACCAGCGCTGGGGAGAGCGGGTTGCGCCTTTGAGGATCGTTGAGGGTTAGGAGCCGAACGCTCTGCTGGTCGGATACGGTGACCATAGTACCTTTATGCTACTGCTTGCTTTGAAGCGTTGCCCCGCAAGCCGCTTTTTGTGTACACTCGAGGTCGTAGGCAACTTGTTGTGGAGGTGAACCTATAACCAAAGATGTCCCAGTAAACGAGCGGATCCGGGTGCGCCAGGTACGCTTGATCGATGAAAACGGCGCGCAGGTGGGAATTCTAGATACCCGCGAAGCCCTGCGCATAGCCAGGGAGCGCGAATACGACCTGGTTTTGGTCTCTCCTAACGCGGTTCCTCCGGTGGCCAGGCTACTCGATTATGGTAAGTGGCGCTACGAGCAGCAGCAGGCTGAGAAGGAGGCCCGTAAGAAGACCAAGCGCACCGAGGTCAAAAGCATGAAGCTCCGCCCTAAGATCGAAACCCACGACTACAACACCAAGCTAGGGCACATCCGGCGCTTCCTGGAAGAAGGGCATAAGGTAAAGGTTACAGTTATGTTTCGCGGGCGTGAGATGTCCCACCAGGAGCTGGGCTACAGGCTTTTGGAGCGGATAGCTAAGGATCTGGAGGGTGTGGGCTTTGTAGAAATGCGCCCCGAGATGCTGGGCCGGGATATGAATATGGTTATGGCGCCAGGTGCCAAGCCTTCCGCTGCCGTTGCCACAGCCTCGACGAGCTCTAGCTGACTGCCCCCAGGGCGCGGTTGATTGAAGCCCGTTGCGGGTTCGGAGAACCCTAAGCCCTTTCTATCTTGCTAGGCTCCTTTCAGTCCCCACCTCCGGGTCCCGCTAACCCAGGCTTGAAGCAAGCACCGCTTTGCAATAAACTTTGACTCAGTATAACTTTTAGGAGTAGCCATGAAGCAAGCGGTTATCGTTAGCGCGGTTCGCAGTGCCGTCGGACGCGGCAAAAGTGATGGTGCCCTAGCCAGCCTTCATCCCATAGACCTCTCGGCCCAGGTGATGAAAGCAGCGGTGGAAAAGGCGGGAGTGAGCCCGGCCATCATCGAGGACATCCAGTGGGGTTGCGCCATGCCCGAGGCCAGCCAGGGCTTGAACATAGCCCGACTCTCGATGTTGCGGGCCGGATTTCCGGTGGAGGTTTCGGCAGCAACCATCAACCGTTTTTGTTCCTCAGGCTTGCAGAGCATAGCCTACGCGGCCCAGGCCATCATCTCGGGCATGAATGAGGTGGTACTGGCGGGCGGGGTGGAGATGATGAGCCGGGTGCCTATGTCGGGCTACCATACCCAGCTGCACCCAGAGCTCACTGAGGCTTACATCGGCATGGGCTTCACCGCTGAACGGGTCGCGGAGCGCTGGGGGATTGGACGTGAAGAACAGGACGCTTGGGCGCTGCGCAGCCATCAGAAAGCGCTGGGTGCTCAGGCCCGGGGTGCTTTTGATCAGCAAATCGTGCCCATCCCGGTCAGAAAGGTGCATTGGAAAGGGAGCAAAAAGCAGGTAGAGGAGAGCCTGTTTGCTAAAGACGAGCTGCCTCGGGCTGATACCAGCCTCGAGCGCCTCGCTAAACTAAAACCTGCTTTCAAGGAAGGGGGCACTGTAACGGCAGGCAACGCTTCCCCTTACTCCGATGGCGCCGCAGCCGTGCTGGTGATGAGCGCAGAGAAGGCCCAGGAGTTAGGCCTAAAGCCCCTGGCCCGCTTTGTCTCCTTTGCCACCGGTGGGGTAGAGCCAGACATCATGGGTGTGGGGCCCATCAAGGCGGTTCCAAAGGCTTTGGCCAAGGCCGGCATTACCCTGAACGACCTAAAGTTGATAGAGTTTAACGAAGCCTTTGCAGCCCAGGTGTTGGCGGTCATGCGCGAGCTGCAGATGGACCCCGAGAAGGTTAACGTCAATGGTGGGGCCATCGCGTTGGGGCACCCTTTGGGCGCCACTGGAGCTAAACTCACTACCCAGCTTATACACGAGCTCGGCAAGCGCGGGGGTGGCCTGGGTATGGTGACCATGTGCATTGGGGGTGGTATGGGGGCCGCCGGGGTGTTCGAGGTGTACCCTCAGGCCTAGCAGTAAAGGTTTTCCCACGCCGTGCCTAAGCATATGCCCATGAAAGTGGCCTGGCACTAGATCAGGTCCAGGCAGCGGGTAAGCTGGTCTTGGATTGTAAAGCGGGGAGGGTATGTTTGAGCCTGGGCTTCTCAAGGACAAAGTGGTGTTGGTTACAGGGGGTGGTACGGGCCTTGGGCGCTCGATGAGTACGCGTTTTTTGGAGCTGGGGGCCAGGGTGGCCATCGCCAGTCGCCGAGCAGAGACGATTGCTCAGGCCGCTCAGGAGATGGGGCAGCAGACCGGGGGAGAGGTTTTTGCCACGCCGGTGGATGTGCGCGATCCTGAGGCGGTACGGGCCATGGTAGATGCGGTGGAGGCCCACTTTGGCCGGATCGACGTGCTGGTTAACAACGCTGCGGGCAACTTCATATCGCCTACCGAGCGGCTTTCCTACAGGGCTTTCGATGCGGTGCTAAACATTGTGCTGCATGGTACGGTGTACTGTACCCTCGAGGTGGGTAAGCGCTGGATTGCCAGAGGGCAAAAAGGCACCATGCTCAACATCGCTACTACCTATGCCCAGTCCGGCTCGGGCTACGTGGTGCCGTCGGCTACGGCCAAGGCTGGGGTGGTTGCCCTGACCAAATCACTGGCAGCGGAGTGGGGCAAGTACGGTATCCGCCTCAACGCCATCGCACCTGGGCCCTTCCCTACCGAGGGGGCCTGGAGCCGGCTGATGCCTACCCCAGAGATTGCTGCTTTGTTTGAGAAAAGAATTCCGCTGGGGCGCTTGGGCCAGCACATCGAGCTGGCCAACCTGGCTGCCTACTTGATCTCAGACTATGCAGGCTTTATTACTGGGGATGTTATCACCATTGACGGGGGCGAGACGGTCTGGAACGCCGGGGAGTTTAACGTACTGGACGCGGTGACCAAAGAGCAGTGGGATAAGCTCGAGGCCATGCGTAAAAAAGGTTGACCCCGCAATCGGGTTTTGCATGGCACAATAGAAGCGTGGAACTGATTCAACCTTATATCGGCCAGCTTACCTTTGGGGGACTGGCCGGTTTTGCCGTTGGCTACGCCATCAAAACCGTGGGCCGCTGGGTGGCCATCATCCTAGGCCTGATTTTTGTGGTGGTGCAGGTGCTGGCCTCCATGGGCTACATCAACGTGGACTGGACGCGCATCCAGCGCGACGTAGAACCCCTTTTGCAACAAGAACAGATTAAGTCTGCCTGGGATGCTTTGGTCGGGGTGCTCACCACCAACCTGCCCTTTGGGGGGGCCTTTGTGGCGGGCCTCTTGCTGGGCCTGCGGCGGGGCTAGGCGTACTTGGAGCGGAGCAACAGGGCCTGGCTGGAGAGTTCCGGCAGCCGCGTTAGGTCGACCCCCGTGACCTTCCCCTGCTGGGCCAGGTAGGGCAGCACCTGTTCGGTGGCCAGATTGCCCACCAGGTCATCCCCTGCAAAGGGACAGCCGCCGATGCCCCCCAGGGCCCCCTCGAGCCAACCCACCCCAAACTCCAGGGCCACCTGTACCTTATCCAGGGTCTGCTCTGGGCGGCTGTGCAGGTGCAGGCCAAGGTGCCGATCCAATCCCCCCGCCTGGGCCACGGCTTCAAGGGTCTGGGCGATGGTCTGGGACGAGGCCACCCCATAGGTGTCGGCCAGGACGATGCCGGAAAGCCCGGGCAGCTGCCGCAGGCGCTCTACAAACGCCGCAGTTAGGTCGGGTATCCAGGCCTCGCCGTAGGGGTTGCCAAAGGCCATCGAGAGGTAGACCACGAACCTGAGCCCCTGGGCCTCAGAGATAAGCTGCTCCAGCACCGGCCAGGACTCCTCGATCCCCAGGTTGAGGTTTTTGCGCTGGAAGGTATCGCTAATGGAAAAGGGGTAGCCCACCGTGGTCAGGTGGGCGGCTTGTCGGGCCCGCTCGAGGCCCTTCAAATTCCCGATGATGGCCAGGTACTCGTGCCCCTCTGGGGCAGGCAAGGCCGCCAGTACCGCCTCGGCATCGGCGTGCTGGGGCACCCATTTGGGCGAGACGAAGCTGGTGAGGTCGAGGCTATGAAAACCGGCCTCGAGCAGCGCCAGTAGATAGCCCACTTTTTCTTCGGTCGGGATGAACCGGGCAAATCCTTGCCAGGAATCCCGCGGACACTCCACCCACTTCACAGTTCCTCACTATATCGAGCCAGGCCCTCCGGTTGCACCACGTACAGCTCGCCCCACAGTGGAAAGCCCAGACGGAACACATCACGCAGGATGGCGCACATCAACTCGGGGTCTATTACCCCGGGGCGCAGCACGATGCGTGGAAAACTGAGGGGAAAGCGCACGGGATCGGAGAAGTCCAGGTCGAGTGTGACCAGCACATAGTTGTGGCGTTCGGCATAGGTATACAAAACCTGGTCGGAGCGCCCCGTGAGGCCCACTTCCCGCACCGTGGTTACCTCGTGGCCCTCGCCAATGAGCCACCACAAGACCCGCTGGGGGATGTTCTCGTCTAGTAGAATCCGCATGAAGCCTCGAGCTTACCGCAGGTCAAAACCAACAGAACGCAGGGGCTCCTTCAGGTGAGGGCCCCTGCAAAAAAACCAAGCCATTACCCCTCCTCCAGCGAGATCCACTCGTAGTTGGTGGCGCGGGCCCCATACAGCAAGGCCGCCTGGATGTCCTGGCGGGTCAGCTCGGGCCACTGTACGAGCACCTCTTCGATGGACATCTGCGAGGCCAGGGCCTCCAAAACCATATGCACGGCGATGCGGGTTCCTCTTAAGCGGGGCCTGCCGCGCAGAACGTCGGGGCTGGAGCGGATGCGGGAGAGGAGTTCGCTGCGTACCTTTGCGCCCAGCTTCATAGTTAACCTCCCTCGAGGCGGCCTTATCGGCGGCGGAACCAACCCAAAGACACCTTGCAGCCCTACTGGGAAACCGGATTTGCGCTGTGGGCTGCATGATTCATCATAGCAGTTTTTCTGCTGGCGAGTCCTGCTGTGATTGGCCCCGTGCTCCAAATTATGCTGTCGGCCAGAGCCCAAACGCGCAAAAGTTGAGCCTTTGACCAGAGCGCAGCTAGAAATTCACGCCGGGCACCTGACGGGTGGCCTCGTCGGTCTCGAGGAAGGGCTTGGGCTTCTTGCTCATTAGCTGGGCGATGAATACACCGGGGATGGTGGTTACGGTGTTATTGAAGTCCAGCACGGTGTCGTTGAAGAACTGGCGGGCATAGGCAATCTTGTTTTCGGTTTCCTCGAGCTGCCCCTGCAACTCCCGGAAATTGGCGTCGGCCTTGAGTTCAGGATAGGCCTCAGCGATGGCAAAAACGCTGCGCAAGGCCTGGGTGAGCTGGTTGGAGGCCGCCGATTTCTCTTCGATGCTTCCAGCAGAGAGCATCCGCTCGCGGGCCTGGGTTACCCGGTCAAACACCCCGCTCTCGTGTGCGGCGTAGCCCTTGACGGTATTGACCAGGTTGGGAATGAGGTCGTTGCGCCGCTTGAGCTGCACGTCCACCTGAGAAAATGCGTTGTTCACACGATTTTCCAGGGTGATGATGCGGTTGTAGTAGAAGATGAACAGTGCCACAATCAGCAAAATCAGAGTCAACAGAACCAACAGGATCTCCATACCTCTTGCCTCCTTGTGCCTTACCGGGCCCCACTCGAGCCGCCACCACCGGAAGAACCCCCGCTGGAGCTGCCCCCAAAGCCTCCGCCGGAGCCACCAGAGGGCTTGAGGGCCCGCTCGAGGCTTTCCAGGTTGCGGGCTACTTGGGCCAGACCCCCCGTCATCTGGCTGATCTGCTGCAGCACGTCGCTAGAGGCCATCACCGACCCGGCCTGGCCCAGGCTCTGCCCAGGAACCCAGCGGGGAACCGCCACTGCCTCAGGCCGCCGCTGGGCTACCTGGTGCAGGTTTCGCAGGTAGCGCTCGGCCACGCCCAGGGCTGCTGCGTACACAAAGTGATAGTCCCACATTTTGAAGTGCTCGGCGGGGGCCGACTCCATCTGGGAAAAGTCGGCGAGAAAGTTGCGGTAGGCCTGCCAGCGCCTAGCATTTAGCAACTTCTGTGGCCTCCAGCGCTTCAGTGCTCCAAATGCCAGAAAACCTAAGGTCATAAAACCGATGCCCGCCAGCACCCCGCTCGTCATCAGTACCCCTACCCATAGGGCTCCGCCCTGGGTGTTCAGCAGGTAGGGGCCGGCGGTAAGGCTGATGCGGTTGCCCTGTACTTCTTACCGGATGGGCCGACCATCGTCTAAGGCGCGGGCCTCCTCGAAGCGCACCGCTCCACCTTGGCGGGGGTCAATCTCCAGGAAGACCTCGCGGAAGGCGCCATCGAAGCGCCAGGTGCGCACGTCAACCACCCGCACCAGCCCATCGGCCTGTAGGTACACGTCCTGCTCGACGTGCTCGAGGGAGTAGCTCTTTCCCCAGGCCAGCGCCAGAAAAACCAGCGTTGCCAACCCAAAGCGCAGGAGGTTCACCCTATCAGCCTACCTCAAGCCTTGCTCCAATGGGAAACGTACGCCAGGTGTTCATGCCAGCCCCAGCCGCTTAGCGTCGGCTTTCAGGGCCTCGAGCACAAAAGCCATGTGTTCGTCGAGGTCTACCCCAAGCTCCTGCGCTCCCCGTACAATGCCGTGGCGGTCTACCCGGGCGGCAAAGGCTTTGTCCTTAAACTTTTTCTTGAGGCTAGCGAGCTCGAGGCTGTGAATGCTTTTGTCGGGCCGCACGTACACTGCAGCAGTGATCAGTCCCACCAGCTCGTCTACGGCAAACAGCGCTCTGGCCATCAGGGAGCGGCGGGGATGCTCGGGCAGATCCGCATGGCCTAAAATGGCCTCAACCACCTCTTCCGGGTAGCCCATCTCGCGCAGCATCTGCGCTCCTTTATGGGGGTGTTCCTCGGGGAATTGCTCGTAGTCAAAGTCGTGCAGAATACCGGTAATGGCCCACTTTTCCTCGGGCTCGCCGTATTTCTTGGCATAGGCCCGCATGGCCGTCTCGACCGCCATCATGTGCCGCTGCAGGCTTTCCGAGTACGTGAAACGCTTCATGAGGGCCAGCGCGTCTTCGTACACCATGTAGATGGCCATATGTGCCTATTCTCAAGTGGCTAGGGCGCTGGGGTCAAGCTTCGATCCTAGGGTAGTGATATAATCTGGGTTGTGCGCTTAGGGTGGCCGTTTCTGCTGTTGGGGCTGGCGGCTTGCGCCCCCACCCCTTTAGGCAGTGTGCCCTACTACCCCTATAGCCTCGATGACTTTCCCGTCTTCACCGCCCCTTCAGGCCAGCCCATTTACGGACAAAAGCGCTATGAAGAGCGTCGCTGGACGGCTTCTGCCCCCGGGCCCGGCACGAGATTTAGCTTTTCCATCACCCTCGAGCTAGGTCTGCCTCCCCGCTCTACCCCCCCTTTCCCCGACCCGGTGGGCAGTTGTCGGGGCAGGGGAACAGATGAAAAACCCGCCGACGCTTATGTGGTGCTTCTGGCAGCTCCTCCAGGTTTTGGCGTGGCCCTGGAAAAGGCCAGTTACAAGCTGAACTGTGGCCGCTTTGAGCGCGATACCCGGGGCTTTGAGGTGCTGCGCTACAGCACCTGGCTGGAAGTGCTGTACCGTTTTGAACTGCCCCCGGTAGCGCCGGGCACCTACCCCCTGCGCTGGCAGCTTTGGGATGGCCCGCGGCTCATCGCCGAGGAAGACCGGCGCTTTGTCCTTACTGCTGGCCGCTGATTTTTCGGCCAGGGCATCTGTGCTGCGTGGTCTTGGGGTCCTCGCCTAATTGACTACACGCGAAGTTGGCGATAAACTTTGACTGAGTATAAGTTGACTGAGTATAAGTTTGTAATTGGTCAAAGAAAAGCGCGGAGGTAAGCAGGTGATTGTAGATAGAAAACTCTCTAACAAAGGCGGCGGCTGGCTCCTGGAAAGGCCCGAGCAGATCTTCACCCCGGAGGACTTCGACGAGACCACCCGCATGATCCAAGAGACCGTGCGGCAGTTCGTGGAAAAAGAGTACCGTCCGGTGGCCGAGGCCTTGGAGCATGGCGAACTTGAACACAACGTCACCCTGCTCAAAAAAGCAGGAGAGCTGGGGCTTCTAGGGGTGGAGGTGGGCGAGGAGTACGGCGGCCTCGACCTGCCCAAAACCGTCAGCACCGTGATTGCCGAAGCCTTGGCCGGAACGGGCGGCTTCAGCGTGACCTACGGGGTGCAGACCAGCATTGGCCTGCTGCCGCTGGTGTACTGGGGCACCAAGGAACAAAAAGACAAGTACCTGGCCAAACTGGTCTCGGGAGAGCTCATCGCCGCCTACTGCCTGACCGAGCCCCAGTCTGGCTCCGACGCCATGGGGGCCAAGACCCGCGCCGAGCTTTCCGAGGATGGCCAGCACTACATCCTGAACGGCACCAAGATGTGGATCTCCAATGCCGGTTTTGCTCACCTCTTTACCGTCTTTGCCAAGACCCCAGAGGGCCTGACCGCCTTCCTGGTCGAACGTGACACCCCCGGCCTGCGCCTGGGCGGTGAAGAGAAGAAGATGGGCATCAAGGCTTCCAGCACTCGCCAGGTCTTTTTAGAAGACGTGAAGGTGCCGGTCGAGAACGTGCTGGGCGAGCTGGGTAGGGGGCACAAGATTGCCTTCAACGTGCTCAACGTGGGGCGCTACAAGCTGGGCGCGGGCGCCATCGGCGGGGCCAAGGGGGCGCTGGAACTCTCGGCCAAGTACGCCCAGGAGCGCGTGGCCTTTGGCCAGCCCATTGCTAACTTTGGCCTGATCAAGCAAAAGCTGGCCGAGATGGCTTCGCGCATTTTTGTGGGCGAGAGCGCGGTCTACCGCACCATGGGCATGATTGACCAGGCCCTGAGCAGCCTGGATAAAGCCAACGCTGCCGAGGCGGTTTTGGCCGGCATCGAGGAGTATGCCATTGAGGCCAGCATCATCAAGGTGCTGGGCTCGGAAGTGCTGGACTACGTGGTAGACGAAGGCGTACAGATTCATGGTGGCTACGGCTACTCCGCCGAGTACGAGATTGAGCGGGCCTACCGCGACAGCCGCATCAACCGCATCTTCGAGGGCACCAACGAAATTAACCGCCTGCTGATTCCCGGCATGCTGCTGCGCCGGGCCATGAAGGGCGAACTGCCCCTCTTCGATGCGGCCATGAAGCTGCAAAAGGAGCTGCTGGAGCCTTCCTTCGAGGAGCCCCTAGACAAGGAAATGGCCCAGCTCGAGGGCCTTAAAAAGCTGGCCCTGGCGGTGCTGGGCCTGGCTGCCCTCAAGTTTGGCAAGAGGGTGGAGGAAGAGCAAGAGGTGCTGGCGGTGGCTGCCGACATCCTGATTGACATCTTTGCCGCCGAGAGCGCCCTGCTGCGGGCCCGCAAACTGGGCGGTGGGGTGTATGCCGATATGGCCGCCCTCTACCTGTACCAGGCCCTCGACCGGGCCCAGGCTGCCGCGCTCTCGATTCTGCCGCGCCTGGCCGAGGGCGACGAGATGCGCCTGATGGCCTCGGCGGCCCGCCGCCTCACCAAGCACGACCCCGCCGACCTGGTAGAGGTGCGCCGCCGCATCGCGCAGAAGGTGCTCGAGGCGGGCGGTTACCCCCAGCCCAAAGCCTGAACGGGTCGGTTTTCTAAGGGCGCACCCGTTGCGCCCTTTTTTTGTTAGGTCGAGGTACGCAAAGCTTTACTGCTCTCCGGGCACCAGCACCAGGGCTTCCACATCCCGACCCAACCGGTTGAAGTGCACAGGGTTGAGGGTGATCAGGTGATGGACCCTGGCTCTGAGCGCCGCCTGGGCGATAAGGGCATCGTACACGGCTCCGCCAGTTAGATTGAGCTTTTCCAGCCGTCGCAACACCGTGTGGTAATCGCTATAGCTCAGGGCGACGGCTTGGAACCCCCCAAGGTTCTCCTCGATGAGCGTTCGGGCCGTGCTGGGCGGTATAGATGGACGTAGGGGTAATCGGGTCAGCACCGCATACAACTCAGCTAAGGTATGGGCGGCTACCACGCCATGATGCGCGCCTTCCAGGGTCTCTTGTAGCCAGCGCCAGGCCGCGGCGTGGGCGGGGTGAGACTGCACAAAGGCGGCCACCAGGCTCGAGGTGTCAAAGAGCAGCTTCATCAAGTGACCTGGTCCAGGCGCTCTTCCCGTACGCGGGCCAGGGTCTGCTTCAGGTCGCCAACGCTCTCGCTCTCCACCACCAGAACACGTCCCTTGCGGCGCACAGGGGGTGGGGTGCGCCGGGGCAACAGGGTCAGCTTGCCGCCCTCGAGCGCCACTTCCAGCACGTCGTGGGGCTCGAGGCCCAGGTGCTCGCGTAGCTTTTTGGGAATCAGAACTCGCCCAAACTTGTCCAAGGTGGTTTCCATATTGGCAATTTTAGCACTTTTTTGCCAAATCGGAATGGTCGCACAGCCAAGATGCTACAATTGCCTTATGGCTTCCAGGCCCCTGCCCACCAACCTCAGCCCGGAGGAATACCTTCGCTTCGAAGAGCATTCCCAGACCCGGCACGAGTATGTGGATGGCATCGTTTACGAGATGCCGGGCGAGTCGCTGGAGCACAACCAGATTGCGGGCAATATTTACGCTAAGGAAACCGGCCTGGGCCTCAGGTTGCAAGCTGGCCATCGAGGGCGTCAAGCTCTGGCTGCCCCAGCTCAACCGCTACTACTACCCCGACGTGATGGTGCTGTGTGACCCCCGCGACACCAACAGCCACATCTTCCGGTATCCCTGCTTCATCGCCGAGGTTATCTCACCCCACACCGAGGCCACCGACCGCCGGGAAAAGCTACAAGCTTATAAAAGCATCGAGACCCTGCAAACCTACTGGATCGTAGACCCCAGCACGCGCAGCCTCGAGGTTTTCCAGCGCCGCCAGGGCTGGCAGGGCCTGCGGCTGGAGGCGGGCAGCGCACGGGTGGGGTGCTTGAACCTCGAGGTAAGCCTCGAGGACCTCTTCAGCCTGGCCTGAGCGCGAAAGTCTACCCTGGGCGGTAGACTATAGTGCAAATGACCGCTCAAACCACCGAGCTGGCTTTAGAAGTCCGGGCTTTCCTGCAAAACGAGATCCTGCCCCTCGAGCCCATTTTCCTCAAACATGGCTTCAAGGCGGTGCTGCCCGCCCTGCAAAACGTGCGGCAGAAGGTAAAGGCCAAGGGCTGGTGGCTGCCCCCCCTACCTCCGCCCCATGGCATGGGCCTGAGCCTGAGCGCTTTTGCCCGCCTGAGCGAGGAGTTGGGCCGCAGCCCCTTGGGGCACTACGCCTTCAACACCCAGGCCCCCGACATCGGCAATATGGAGGTGCTGCTCAAACACGGCACGCCGGCGCAAAAAGAACGCTTTTTGGAGCCGCTGGTGCGGGGCGAGGTTCGCAGCTCCTTTGGCATGACCGAGCCCGAGTACCCTGGCTCCAACCCGGTCTGGATGAACACAAAAGCGGTGCTTGAGGGAGATGAGTGGGTCATCAACGGGCACAAGTGGTACACCACCGGCTTTGAGGGCTCGAGCTTCTGCATCGTAATGTGCATCACCGACCCCGACCAGCCCAACCCCTACGCCAGGGCCAGCCAGATCATCGTGCCCACCGATACCCCCGGCTTTCAGCAGGTGCGCAAAATTTCGGTGATGGGCGAACAGGGCGAGGACTGGATGAGCCACTCGGAAATTCGGCTGGAAAACGTGCGGGTACCCCAGGAGAACCTGCTGGGTGCGCGGGGCAGAGGATTTGCCATCGCCCAGGAGCGGCTGGGGCCGGGGCGCATTCACCACACTATGCGCTGGATTGGCATTGCCCAGCGCAGCCTCGAGCTGATGTGCGAATATGCCGCCCGGCGCGAGCTTTCCCCCGGTAAACCCCTGGGTTCGCGCCAGGCCATTCAACATCTGATTGCCGAATCGAAAGCCGAGATTCACGCGGCCCGGCTAATGGTGCTGGACGCTGCCGAGAAGGTGGAGCAGCAGGGGGCCGAGGGGGCTAAAGTGGAAATTTCGCTCATCAAATTCTTTGTGGCGGGCGTTTTGCAAAGGGTGCTGGATCGGGCCATCCAGGTACACGGGGGCCTGGGGATGTCCGACGACCTGCCCATCTCGTTCTTCTACCGCCACGAGCGGGCGGCCCGCATCTACGACGGGGCTGACGAGGTACACAAGACCGTGGTAGCCCGGGCGCTGCTCAAGGAGTATGGCGTGGAGGTTTCGCTTTGAATGATGACCGATCAGCCCACCCAGATTCGGCCCGGTGAAGAACTAGACACCGCCCGGCTGCAAGCCTACCTGTTGGAGCATCTTCCGGGTGCTAGGGGTAGCCTCGAGGTCTTGCAGTTTCCCAGCGGTTTTTCCAACCTGACCTACCTGCTCAGGCTAGGCGAGCAGGAACTGGTGTTGCGCCGCCCGCCCTTTGGGGCCAACATCAAGACCGCCCACGACATGGGGCGCGAGTACCGGATTCTCTTGGCCCTCAAGCCGGTATACCCCAAGGTGCCCCAGCCCTTGCTGTACTGTGCCGACGAAAACGTACTGGGGGCTCCGTTTTACGTGATGGAGCGCCTGCACGGGGTGATTTTGCGCACCCAGCCCCCACCTGGCCTGACCCCCGAGCGCATGCGGGGGGTTTGCCAGGCGGCCCTCGAGGCCCTGGTCGAGCTGCACAACCTGGACTATCGGAAAGCGGGCCTGGGGGATCTGGGCAGACCCGAGGGCTACGTGGAGCGGCAGGTGCGGGGCTGGGCGGAGCGCTACCAGAAGGCCCGCACCGACACAATCCCCGGCATGGAACGCGCGATGGAATGGCTGACCGCGCACATGCCCTCCGAATCGGGCACAGCCCTCATCCACAACGACTTCAAATACGACAACCTGCTGCTAGACCCCGCCGACCTCACCCGGGTGATGGCCGTGCTGGACTGGGAGATGGCCACCCTGGGCGACCCCCTGATGGATCTGGGCACCACCCTGGGCTACTGGGCGCAGGAGGACGATCCACCGGGCCTTAAACGCTTTGGCCTGACCCACCTGCCGGGCAACCTAAGCCGGGCCGAGCTGGTCGAGGCCTATGCAGCCCGCACAGGTCGGGATGTGTCCCACATGGTGTTTTACTATGTTTTTGGCCTGTTCAAGGTGGGCGTCATCATGCAGCAGATTTACGCCCGCTATCAAAAGGGGCTCACCCGTGATGAGCGCTTTGGGGTGCTGATACACCTGGTTCGTGAAATCGGCCAGAAAATCCAAAAGGCCATAGAGACCGGCCAGCTTTGATGCCCAGCTCACCAGGGGATCCCAAGAGTCAAGCTGCGCAAATGAGAAACCCTCTCGATTTGTTCTTTCTAGGGCTCTTGCCGAAAGTGCTGAGGGGAGAGAACGTTCCGCGCCGACCCGCCCTCAAACGGAGCGATCTAGGCAGGATTCGTATGAGGGCCTAACGATTGCGAGGAAACAGCAGCGCCCACAGAAAAAGGTGGAGGCCCAGGGCGATGCTGCTCAGGGCAATCCCCCAACTATTGCCCTGCTGCCAAAGCCACAGGCCCCAGACCAGAACCAGCAGCACCGCCAAGCCCCAGCCCTGGCTATACGCAGGACTGCCAGGGAAAAAAAGTTTAACCGCCCGCTGCCAAGCCAAGCTGCTGCTGCTGTCTTGGGGTTTGGGGAGGAAAAAGCAAAGCAGGTGATACAGCGACAACAGCAAAACTGCAGCGGCAGTGCCCCAGGTCCAGAGTGGGCTAGGCCAGATGGGGAGGTCGCGCCAGGTAGCTACGGGGTCTAAGGTAAGGCTCTCTAAGCCGCTCAGGGCTACTGCCGCAACCATGATCCTCGGTGTTGGGACTGCCTCCCGCACAACGCCAGCCTCACGGTAAACTGAGGTCCAGAAGTCGCCTCCCAATCCCAAGGCCTCCCGCACAGCCCCAGAAGAAGGCGCCTGCTGGTAGGCCCGGGCCAGAGCCTCGGGTGTACCGCGCCCCAGCAACACGTAAGTCCAGGGGGTGGCAGATTGGTAAAGCCGCTGCGCCTCGGAGGGGTTTTCTTTAGCCTGAGCATAGGCCAGCAAGCCCCGTAAGGGGGCGGTGTTGGCAAAGCTGCTTAGCGTTTCCAAGGCTGCACTCGAGCGCAAGGTACCACGCGTAAGGCTTTCTTGTGCCAGAAGGGCCTCAGCGCGGGCTACAAACCCCCATCCCAACAGGGTTAGTGTGGTCAGCAAAAACAAAAAAATCAGCAGGGTGCGCTCGCCGGTGGTGGTATAAGCCAGCATGTTGTGGCGTAAGCGCAGCAGTGGATGCCGCAGCCAGCCAGCCAGCCAGCCTCCACTAGGGCGTACTCCCCGTAGCTGTGCGGGTAGGTATATGAGGGTCAGGTACAGCAACATCAGGCCGTAAATTCCCAGTAAAACCCAGGTTGCAAAAGCCATGTTGGCTGAGGTGAGGAGGGGCTGCCAGCTTACCACCTGGCGTAAGGCCTCATGGTAGCGCTGTCCCAGGTCAGGGCGGCCTTGGGCCTCGAGCCAGCCAGCCTGTTCCCACAGCACGGCCTTGGCACCGGGCAGTTGGGGCAGGTATTTTAGAAAAAAGTCTGACCAAAGTAGGCTCTGCTCCAGTCCCTGTTTTCTTGTCGCCCGTACCTGCAACAACCAGGGCTCAAGCCAGCGCATAACCCCCTGTCCCCAGGCCAGCTCGGGACGGTGGCCGCGCTGTAGCAAATCCCGCCCAATCGCCTCGAGGTCACCCGCTTGAATGGTGGCTACGTCGAGGCTGAAGAAATACCAGTATGGGCGGTTGGTGGAAGGACTCTGGTCGAGTGCCTCAGCCCTGGTTGCTCTGAGCGTATCCAGGTACTCGCGGATTACCATCAGGCTTTCCCAGCGGCCCTCGTAGGGCTTTCCGGCGAAATCGCTCAAACCCAGCCGACGCCCATCCTCCAGCAAGATCGTCAACCCGCCGTCGTTCTCCAAAGCCCGGACCTCTCCGGGAGGGTAGTGCTGGGCTACCACTTTGGGTGTTTGCAGGTCTATCTCCAACACCAGTGGGCCTCGAGCAATGAAAGCCCGCTGACCCAGAAACTTCGGGCCTAACCACTCGCCCCTGAGTGGCAGCCTCCAGTCACCAAGTACCAGCCCGTCTGGCGTTAGAGACGGAGATAAGCCTTCAGTTGTTGTCTGGGCAGCGGGTGTGGTTTGTGTGGTGCTGACGCGAGTCTGTGCTTCTATGGTCCGACCACCCACCTGGACGCTAATTTTGTATACCCCCTCTGCGGGAGGCGTCCAGGTGGTGGCTAGGTTGCCGTTGGAAGTCTCTAGGTTTATTTCGGTACTGGCTGATCCAGAGGTAATCTTGAGGGAGTATTGGCCTGGAGGGAAGTCCGTTCCGCGTATCTCTAGGGTCTGGCCGACCTGAGCTTCGGGAGGCACAACCAGGCTTTGGGCTAGTGCCATGCTGAGAAGAAGGATGCCTGCCATCCAGCGCATAGCGCCATTGTATTCCACCCTCCTCACTACGGGCTCGGCTAGGCCTTCTAAGTGGCTGTAGGCACGGTTTGGTGATGTGCAAAGCTTATGTGTGGGTGGGTGCCGTATATACTAGAACCGGGGTCTACTATGGGTAGACCACAGGAGGTTTTGTTCAATGTCAGAAAAAAAGCCCGTATACCTTACAGCGGAGGGTAAAGCGCGGCTCGAGCGGGAACTTGCTTACTTAAAAACCGAAAAACTGCAGCAAATCGCTGACGAGATGGGCCGGGCTATTGCTGAAGGTGACCTGCGTGAAAATGCTGGCTACGACGAGGCTCGGCGGGCTATGTGGCAAAATAATGCCCGAATCGCGGAGCTTGAGGACATCCTTAGTCGCGTGCAGGTTGTGGAGTCGGGTAATGGTACACCTACCGAGGTGCAGCTTGGGGTAACGGTAGAGCTCGAAACACCAACTGGTCAGCGCATGAGCGTAACCATGGTAGGAAGCCATGAAGCCGACGTTTTTAGTGGGAAAATTTCCAATGAGTCGCCTCTGGGACAGGCATTGATGGGTAAGAAGGTTGGCGACAAGGTAGAGGTAAAAGGGCCCAGAGGAAGTCAAACCTATGTTGTAGTAGAGCTAGCGTATACATAGCCGAAAGCGAACCCAGGTTCCGTAAAGTCCGCACCAGGCCAACAGGGCCCTAAAGAGGCCCTACAAGCAAACCGTTGGTTCCTTATCTTCAACTCGAGCTTTCGCCCGAGTGCAACCCTGAGCACCATCCCCCAGACCCAGCGCATGGCCTGGGTTTCAATCCTCACTCGAGCTTTCGCCCGAGTGCAACGTTGCAGGTCATGGTCGGCTGATGGCGGCGCAGAGTTTCAATCCTCACTCGAGCTTTCGCCCGAGTGCAACGAGGGGGTTATGATTAGCGAAGTGGCGCATAGCCGTTTCAATCCTCACTCGAGCTTTCGCCCGAGTGCAACAAGAGTTCATTGCGGATTTCTGGCTAAATCGGGGTTTCGTTTCAATCCTCACTCGAGCTTTCGCCCGAGTGCAACGTGTGGGCTATAGTCGGAGACGCAGCAGACTTGCTCGTTTCAATCCTCACTCGAGCTTTCGCCCGAGTGCAACCCGCACAGCCGCCGCGACCGCGGCGGGAAACTCGGGTTTCAATCCTCACTCGAGCTTTCGCCCGAGTGCAACATACCCGGCGTGCGCAAACCTCGCTACAACCGCACCTGGGAGTTTCAATCCTCACTCGAGCTTTCGCCCGAGTGCAACGTGCCGGTATCGCCGGTGTCTACCTGCCCAGGCCCTGTTTCAATCCTCACTCGAGCTTTCGCCCGAGTGCAACTTCAAGCGGCGCGGCCCC
>Ga0308389_1000494_pt1 | contig 28847 bp, 27 predicted proteins | sample Hotspr2Sample148_FD_202362 | JGI IMG/M metagenome (GOLD analysis project Ga0308389, IMG submission 202362) | Hot spring phototrophic mat microbial communities from Mushroom Spring, Yellowstone National Park, Wyoming, United States - 20040719_148 ... | reverse complement strand
TATAGGTTATTTCTTCTTAGGATAAAAAAAAGTTGACATATTTATCAATTCTTTTATTGCTTTAGTAAAAGGGGGAGTTATGAATTTAAAAGTTTGTGTAATAGGTGCTGGTTCAACTGGCATTACGATTTGCAAAGCATTAAAGGATAAAAATATTGCTTTCGACTGTTACGAAAAAGGAAGCGATATTGGTGGCAATTGGCGTTTCGGCAATGACAATGGAATGAGTAATATTTATAAATCTCTTCATATCAATACCCATAGGGATAGAATGCAATACGAAGATTATCCTATGCCAAAGGATTACCCAGATTTTGCAGGACACGAATTGATTTATAAATACTTTCAGGATTATGTGAATCACTTTGGTTTAAGACCTTACATAAAGTTTAAAACAGGTGTAGAAAAAGTAGAGCCAGTTGAATACAAAAACAACATTATATGGAAGGTAACAACAGACAAAAACGAAGTAAACTATTATGATGCAGTTGTGGTTGCAAATGGTCACCATTGGGCAGAACGCTGGCCAAATCCTCCCATACCTGGAACAGAAACTTTCAAAGGAGTAATTTTTCATAGCCATAAGTACGTAGATCCTCAAAATCCTGTAAACTTAATGGGTAAAAAAGTAGTAATCCTAGGAATGGGAAACAGTGCAATGGATATAGCTTGTGAACTTTCGGATAAATATGTTGCAAAAAAAGTAATCCTAACATCGCGAAGAGGTGCATGGATTATTCCGAATTATATGTTTGGTTTTCCCGTAGATAAATTTACTGGATTAGTACATCCTCTAACCCCATACCCACTACAAAGAGCAATTTTTACCTTAGGATATAAAATTGCAATAGGAAACTTAGAACGATATGGTTTACCAAAGCCGGATCATAAAATTGGACAAGCACATCCTACGATTTCGCAAGATCTCTTAGTGAGGTTTGGTAGAGGCGATATCACCTATAAACCCATGATAGAACGCTACGAAGGAAATACAGTTTACTTCCAAGATGGTTCGAAAGAAGAAGATGTAGATGCTGTAATCTACTGCACTGGATACGATGTAAAATTTCCATTTTTTGACAAAGAATTAATAGACAAACTACGCATCGAAGGAAATTATGTTCCTTTATACTTTAGGTTATTTACTCCGGAATTCCCTAACTTGTTTTTTGGAGGACTTGTTCAACCATTAGGTGCAATTATGCCCATTGCAGAAAGACAAGGCAAATGGATAGCGAAATATCTAACGAATGAATATGCGCTACCCTCTTATGCAGATATGTGGGAATGGATTCGCAATTATCAAAAAGAGATTTCGAAACGATATGTGGCTTCTCCTCGTCATACAATGCAAGTGGATTTTGATTTATTTATGTACCAAATGAAAAAAGAAATGCAAAAAGGCGAAAAAAGAGCAATAAAGATTAAGGACTTAAAAAATGTTCTACCATTATCGCAAGAATTCCAGAACAATAAAATTGCCGTATAGATTATTAATTTTGTTTTTTTTAAAATCTTTCGCTCTATATTCCCAATGCGAATATCATCCATTAGAAAACGAAGGATATATGCAGGTTTGGAATATAGAGCATCATTCTTCGCGATTTTTTCTAACTCTAACCTATATGATAAGCAATTTAGGAAAAGGGGATCTAAACAATGGACTAACCATTTATTTATACGATAAACAAAAAAAACAAGAGTATTTAAAAACCCTCGAATATACCAATAAAAAACTTAATGCTGTAAAAGATAAAATTTCTATACAATTAGAAAACCAAGCCAGTATAACAATGAACCATCATCTTTTGTTGATTCGTGCAAATTCTTCAGAAGAAGAACCAGTTTTTTTACAGAATTTTCTATCCCAATAGATATAAACAACCAAAACCTTTCGATAAAATCTTCTTTATCTATAAAAAATAATCGCATATTTTATAATTTTATTTACCTACCACCACAAAGGATTACTTTCCGCTTTAACAATGAATCTTACGAATCCTTTGGAGCGATGGGAATGGAATGCTTGTATACAGAAGATAGTCCATTAAGTATCGCAAATTCTTTTTATTTTATTAGAAATTTTAATTATAAAAATAAATTATTAATTTTTTTAATAAACGATAAAACTGGTAAAATCCATTTTAATCAAAACAACTATGATATAACAGATCAAAATAAATTATCTATAGAAAAAAAATTTTTGTTAGAAAATAGTCACTGTAAAATCGAAAGTAAATCCTTCGAATACTTAGGTGGCTTTTATGTATTAAACAATGTATCTGCAATTTTAAGATGGTTTTTAAGTTTAGTGGGTATAGAACCATATATCAAACATTACAAAACAAATTTATCGTATGATTGCTTTGATACAAAAGAAACCTTTCCTTTTATTCAATTTACCCATATACAATTAAAAAGATAAAATTTTTTTAAATACAGTTTTTAAAAAAATAGTTCTTTTTGTTGAGTGGAATCTTTTTTATATAATTTTAACAACTCTTGATCATCGATTCCGAATTTATCTATAAAACTTTTTGCATAAGACTTATATCCATGCTGATAATCTCTACTTACATATTTTATGTAAAATTCCATATCCTCGGAATTCAGATAATTTGCAAGTCTATGAAGGTTTCCGTTAAACTTAATGCAATATCCAGCATAAAAGGTGTATTCTTCTTTTTCCCAGACGATAAAGTTTGGTTTTAGGTTTAAACTGCTTGTTAAAATTTTTTTTCCAAAAGAAGTATCTAATCCCTGGGATCTTCCGAAAGCATACCAACTAACTGAATTTGGCTTATGGTTATCCCTGCTATCTAATATTTCTTTTATTGATAAAAAATATTTATATGTATTGGGAAACTTTGATTTTAATTCATCTTCTGGTATAATTACATGTTTATTTTTAATTTTTTTATAAGGAAAAATGATATATCTATTTTGATCTTCGTTAGAATCTTTCAGAATAGATGCTTTGATGATGGGTTTTAAAATATCTTTTTCGATTTTAAAAATTCTTCCATCTTTTAAGACTATTTCTGCGGTTTTAGAATTAAACGTAGGATTCTGAAAAATATAATAATCATCAGCGAGTGTTGTTAAACCAACATGAATCTTTGCTAATTTACCTAATGGAATACCTCGATTTTGAATATGCATTAATCGCTCTAAAACTTGATTCGAAGCTAATATCCAATTGTCATCGTTAAGGTTTGATAGTTTAACATGATCGATAAACTCAATCAAATCTCTTTTGCCTTTGTATAATTTAAACACATCTTTATTGTAAGATTTATCTAAGATAGTTATTAACGAATAAGTTGTAGCATTTTCGAACAATTGATGATGCTCAAAATCGATCAATTCTTTTAATATCTTTTTTGATTTTATGAATTTTCTTAGCATTTTTGCTGTATGAGTTTTTAAATATGTATTGGGTGTAATGTAGCCTAATCTACCTGTTCGGTTCAAAAGAAAATATCCTAGTTCGAAAAAGGTTATATATATATCAGTAGACCCTTTTTGGCAGAAGCTCCAAGTATTTTGAATTTGGTTTCTTATTTTTATTGGTAAATTCTGAATTCTTATATAAGGTGGATTACCTACCACGAAATCGAACCAACCAAATAATTTCGAAATAAATGATTTATCTGTACTGTCTTCGTTATAGAGATTCCATTCTACATCATAAATATTATAAGAAGCAGCGATTTGATCTAATTGTTCTTTACATACTGTGATAGCATTTTTATCCAAATCTATACCAAAGATATTGTTTTCTAATAAGGATTTTATTTCTTTTTTTTGAATCTTATGATTCATCGCATCGCGTATAAATCTATCTACAATAATGACGAGAAAAGCACCATCGCCACAAGCAGGATCAATAATTTTTTTATTGTATATATTTTCTTTATAGTCTAAATGATCGAGAATTAGGTTTACTATCCAATTAGGTGTATAAATTTTGCCATAGAGCTTTTTTTCTTGGATTTTCATAGAATTCCCTTAACTTTTTAATTTACATAAATGAAAAATCTTTTCTATAAAATTTTCGACAGAAAATTCATTTTCCAAATAATGAATCATTTCTTCCGAAAAAATTAATTCATTTTTATAATCAGGAAAGTAAGCTTGATTTCTTTCATTAAAATCAATTATGCAAATACCTAATACATCTGGTATATGGGGATAATTACCATCTTTAAAAAGCTTAACATATTTTTCTAAATCATGGTTATTTATTTTTTCTATTTTTTTTGGATTTCTTTGAAATTCATAGCTTTCTCTTAGAAAGTAAGGTGTAAACGCTCTAAGAACCAAAAAATGCCCAAATCCTATGTTATTTCTTCTTAAATTTGCTGTTTCACCCAGAAGATTCTCAAAATAATTATTGGAATTTTGTTTATAGTTAGAAGTTACAAACTTAAAACTTATAGCCGCAATAGGACGCTTTTTATATATTATACCAATATCAACTTTTTTTGGATAATATTTACCATCAATTTGAATTTCACTAACATTCCCATCGTAATATACAAGTTCATATTCATCACCTAATTTTGTAATTAATGTCTTTGCTATCCAGGTATGAATAGGAATTAATTTTTTGCTACTTCTAGGTCCATAATTAGTATAAGAATTAAAAGTATCTGTTATTGCTTTTAAAAAGGTTTCTCTAATTATATTTTTATCCATAATTTTTTACATAATATTATAATAAATTCAATCTATCAATATTTCTACATCTTTTTCGTTTAAAGAAAATTTTTTCATAAGTTTTGCAATTCTTTCTAGGCAATTAGCAGAAGAAATATTCACATGTATATAGTATTCATCGTCCGAAATTTCTAGAACACTTTTTTTAAGTTCACCTTGTAAGGTTTTATATCGCTTTAATAATTCACTTCTTTTCGAAGCTTTTAATTTAAACGTTGAACCATCAATAATAACATCATCCTTAGAAAATAATTCATTTTGATTTTTTAAGATAGAATCAAAATCATAGTTTGGATCATTTTTAAAAAAATTGATAAACTCTATAAATACATCTTGCCATGTATCTACATAGATTTTATTTTCGAAAATTCGTATCAACATAGGTGAACTACCTCTTGCTGCTTCTTCTACAAAGGGATCTAATGGCGAAATCGACTCGCCTTCGAATACATTTGTATTCCAGTTTTTTCTGTGCTTGTATTCTTCGGGTAATGAAAATGTTTCTAGAAAACACTTTATCATCGTACTCTGGTGTTCTAAAATGGATTCTAAATTCCATTGGGTTTTATTAATAATAAAGTTTTTATAAAAAAGTTTTGATTGTTGAAGTCGTTTTTTCTTTTCGCTAAAAGTCAATTCAATCATTTCTTTTTTCCTATGTTGTATAAATATTTATTATGAATTTCGTGGTAATTTTCTCCTAATTCTTTTTGCCAACTAATGTTAAGGTTTACGGGCATAATATGTTCAATAACAATAGAATCATTTTCCCATTCGAAGGTCTTACCAGAATTACGTTCTTCGATTTTTGCTAAGATAAATTTCGCGTATTTTTTATATTCTTTATCAAAATTTACTTCTTTTAGTTGCTCTTCTACTTCTTGATCGTTGGGTAGTCTTAGCTTATAGAACAAATTCGAAAGAACCTCCATCATCGTAACTTTATTCCTTGCTAAATCGGGAATCTTTTTAGATAGTTTAACGATATCTTTATTTTCTCCTTGGGTTAATCCAAAGATTCTTCTTCGGATTAAATAGGTTCTAATTGTTTCTAACATTTCGATCAAAGACTCGTCTTGAATTTTTAAGTCATTTTTTCCGTATTGATGGTATTCTAGTAATCCCATAACAAAGGGTTTAAATGCTTTTGTTTCAATATGATGAAAGATATCTTTTAATAATTCTTTGATTTTTAAATTTCGTTCTACGTCATTCGATATAAGATCTTGATGATCAAAAACAATCCATTTGTAGAGCTTTACGTATTTTACAATATCATTAACAAAATCATTTACGCGATTAGAAAAATTTTCTTCGACAAAATCTCTAAAACGTTGATATAAGTCTTTTGTATTAGATGCATTTACCACTTTTAATGGTTCTTGCTTTTTATACTGTAAATAATCTCTAAAAAAATAAGAGGTTTGCTCCCCTAAAACATTTTCGATCTTTTTATGCCAAATCTCGTCGTATATTTGGTCTTGTTGGCTTGTCTCGAATTTTAACAATACATAGTTTCGAATCAAATCCGAAAGTGTTAATGCTTTTCCCATAGAGTTTAAGGTTTCGAAGATTACTTGGGGATCTTCTCCTTTATGAGGTCTTTCGTCTAAAAAGATTACAGCTACATTCAAACGCTTTAAGGTTAAAATAAAATGTTCGAATTTAAGTCTTGGATCCTTCGAAAACATGATTTTTATTTTTTTATAAAAATATTCATATGCTTTGATAATCTTATGATTTTTATCTTTAAAACCTTTCTCTAAGATAATAGATTGATAAGCCTTCCAATCGTTTGTAACTTGTTTTAATTTGATTTTTTCTACAAAAGGAGAAGAATCGTTGTATAAATAGTTTTTATTGATAAACTCTTTTTGCTCTTTACTATCTACGTTATTTCTTAAAGCAATCAAAAAAATCAATGTTGTTGTCAATCTTTGCTGGCCATCTATAATAATGGCTTTTGTCGAATATTGAGCATCTTCTTCTTTTAAGACAATGGTACCAAAAAAATGTTCTAGTTTATCTTTATGATTAGGATCTAACTCTGATTCTATGATTCGAGATATATCGTAAATATAACGCTCTAGTTCTTGTTCTTCCCAAGAATATACTCTTTGGAATGGTGGAATATAAAACGAATAATTATTTTTCGACAAAACATTATGAATTGTATCCGATAGTGCCTTCATAATAGATAAATTTTATTATTTCTTCTTAATTGTCAAATTATATAAATAAATTTTAATAAATTTTTATTTTTTTTTATAAGGAACACAAGCATTTATACGAATGATTTCGTTTTCTCTAAAAATGATGATTCTTCCTATTTGCATATCATTCAAAAGACATTTTTTGCACAAGAAAGGTTCAGGAGTTAAATGACAGAATCGAATATCATAGATTTCGTAAGCAAAAGTATAAACCTTTTCTTTATCTTGGCAATCCAAAGAAAAATTCAAAATAACATATAAAAAAATGATTTTCAAAATGTTTATTCTATAATTCCTGGGTTTTATTAAATGAAGCCAGAATTCCCTCATAAAGATATTATCGATCCAGATCAATTTTCCAAAAAGGATTTAGAAACCATATTAGACACAACAGAATATATCATTAAATTACAAAAACAGAAAAAAATTCATAGAATTCTCGATGGTTATTTGATGGCATCCCTATTTTTTGAATCTTCTACAAGAACAAGACTCAGCTTCGAAACTGCTATGCATCGCTTAGGTGGAAAAGTAATTACTACTGTGGGCTTTCAATTTTCTAGCATAAGTAAAGGCGAAACTTTATTCGATACCATGAAGATGATCGAAGCGTATGCAGATATTGCAGTAATACGCCATCCCGTAGAAGGTTCTAGTAGAATTGCTGCAAGTGCTGTTTCTATTCCAATTATTAATGCTGGCGATGGCGCGGGACATCATCCTACACAAGCATTATTGGATTTGTATACCATCTACAAAGAAAGAAACACTATCGATGGTTTAAAAATTGCTTTTATAGGGGATTTAAAATTTGGACGAACCATACACAGCTTAGTAAAACTTTTAATGCACTACGATGTAGAAATGATTTTTATTTCTCCTGTGGATTTAGCTATACCAGAAGCATACAGAAAAGAACTTAAAAAGAAAAACATACAATTCGAAGAAACAGAAGATATAAAAGCTTTCTGGGATTGCGATGTTGCTTATGTAACAAGAATTCAAGAAGAGCGATTTGTAGACAAAGAAGAATACGAACGTCTTAAAAACAGCTATGTAATCAATAAAGCATTGGTATTAGCATCGAAAAAAAATACATTGATTATGCATCCATTACCACGAGTAAACGAACTTTCCACCGATGTAGATGATTTACCCAATGCAGCTTATTTTAGACAAGCACGTTATGGTGTAGATGTTAGAATGGCACTTTTATGTCTTTGTCTACACGTCGATCTACCAGATATTTAAACTATGCAAATAAAACAGTTCAACTTTACTACTAGCGATAATACAAGATTATTCAGTAAAATTTGGCTTCCAGAAGAATTTAACCCAGATAAAGTAATTGTATTTCATCACGGATTAGGTGAACATTGTGATCGCTATCAAAACCTTATCCAATTATTGATAGACCAACAATATTCTTTTTTTAGCTATGATATGCGAGGGCATGGTCGTTCAGAAGGGAATCGAGGTGACGCAGAAAACATTCAACAATTGGTGATAGATTTAGAAGATTTTATTTATTTTATAAAAAAAGAATATAAAGTAAATCAACCAATTTTATTAGGACATTCACTAGGTGGTTTAATTACAAGCTACTTTGCAGTAAGACATACAAACCAAGAAGAAATAAAAGCATTGGTTTTAAGTGCGCCTGCATTAGAAGTATCCTTAAATTTTCTTCAGACTATTAAATACTATATAGGATTATTTTTATTTTATGTTAAACCAGACTTAATATTAAAATCCGAAATTAACCCACAATTTCTCTCGCACGATAAGACTGTGGTTCAAAAGTATATAGACGATCCACTCGTACATCCTTATCTTAGCGTTCGATTAGGAATTGATATCATGAACGCGATAAAAATTGTTCATCGACATGCTTCTAAGATTAAAATTCCTACTTGGATCGGACATGGCACTATGGATAAAATCACCTCTTCTACTGGATCCGAAAAATTTTTTCGACGAATCCGTTCAGAAAACAAGGTTTTAAGATTATATCAAGGTTTATATCACGAAATTTTTAACGAAGTTACAAATATTCCCTTAGAAAACTTAAAAGCATGGATTTTGAGTTTAGAAAATACATCCAATCATAAATATTAATTCATTTGAATCTAACTCCAGTATTTTTACCAGAAAAAAAATTCCCTAAATTTTAAGAAAATTTTTTCGTAAAATAAACAAAAAAATATAAAAAATGATTGTCAGATTAGTGCAGTGCATAAAATTGGTATTGTGCAATGCACAATAAAATACAATGGAGGTTCCTATGGAAAACTTACAAAAAACATTACACGATTTACTCAATGCAGGAATTGGATTTTTTAGAGCAAGCGAAGAAAACGTAAAAAAAGCTTTAAGCGAAATTGAAAAAGTTTACGATGAACTTAAACAAAAAGGTGCTGCGGAAAATAGCGAATTAGTCGTAAACCTAAGAAAAAGTCTAGATGATATTGTTAAACAAGTAGAAGATTTAAATTCTAAAGCAAATCAAACTTTCGAAGAAGTTTCTAAACAAATCAACGAAAATTACCAAAAAATCGCACAAGAAATCGAAAAAATCGTACCTAAAGAACAACTCGAACAATTCAAAGCTAAATTAGACGAATTATATGCACCTATTCAAACAAAAATTGATGAATTAGCAAAACAATTCAAAAAACAAGATAATGTAAACAATTCCTAAAAAATAAACTATGCCCGGTTAGCCGGGCTTATCTTAAAATTAACTGAGCCTGAAACATACCACTTTCTATCAACGATTCAAAAATTATAATCAACTCTTCTATGGTAAAATGATACTTCTGGAATTCTTTTATCAACTCTTCCATAGAATTTACGTTAAAATAGATTAAGTTCTTTTGTTGCTCTTGGGAGGGAGTATAAATATAGATTCCTTGATATGCTTCTCTTTGAATTTTACTGTATTGATCAGGCTTCCATAATCTTCCAACAGCAAAAGGTTTTACACTTATATTACCAGTGATTAATATCGTTTTATTTTCTTGATTGATGATGATTTTATTTTTTAGAGGAAGTTCCACGTCCATGTTTAAAATATCACTTAATTGTTGAATCAGATCCTTCTCTTCTTTAAAGTTAATTACGATACTTCCTCCTTCTATTTCTATGTTTAAATCGCTATATTTTTGTTTTAATTTTTTATAAATTAGATTTAATTGTTCGTAATCGAATTCAATGAGTTGTAATTTAATTTTATTGTTGTACTCCAATTCTTGTAAATCCTTCTCTATAATTGCACCTTGTGGTATGTATCCATTGTTTTTGGTAAAAAAACGATTTTCGGATTTATTAATCAAAATTTTTCCTTGTGCTAATGCATAAACATTTCCATTGGCACCGTACAAAGGGGTTTGGATTAGAATTCCATCTTGAATCGATTTTGCATCTCCAATAGAAGAAACATAACAAGTGATTCGATCCCCTTTTTTCGAGAAGGGAGGAATTTCTGCTGTTACCAAAACACTTGCAATGTTTTTCGTTTCGTAATTCTCTAAGTTGATGTTGATGTTAAATTTATTCAGTATTTTGTTTAAAATTTGTCTACTGATGTGATGTTTTGTATCGCCTGTTCCGTTTAGTCCAACAACAATGCCATATCCTACTAATTGATTATTTTTGTATCCTAAGATTCTTACAACATCTTTTAATTTATAATTATAACTGTTTTGGTAAGTAATGCTTAAATTTTGTGTTTCTTGTCCCCAAAGGGATAAGTTTATTAACAATAAAAAAATGATCAATCTATGGTACATTAATGTTTTGTTCCTCTAATATCTTTTTTAAATATTCTAAAAAGATTTTACGTTTTGTTTCGTCGTTTATCTGAATTTTATCTTGTTCTAATTGTAGGTTTTGATTTGGGGTTTCTATGGTTTCTACTTGTATTAAGAGGTTTGCCAAATAACTAGAATCAATTTGATTGTTTTTAATATAATCTGGCACGGTTTCTGCTCGAATATTGATTACATAAATTTGATTGTTAAACTGAAATTGTCTTCTTCCTTCTAAAGTAATATTGTTATTATTTATAGAAGTAATTTTTAAAGGCAATTTTGTTTGTAATCCAACTTGATCTTTATTTTTATATTTATGATATTTTTGCGAAGAACGTGTATCATCGACATTGGGTAGATAATCGAACAGCAGTTTATCTGGGATCAACTTGATAACTAATTTTTTATCGTTGTTATTATCGAGGTCTACGTTAAATTTTATTGATTCTTTAAAATTCACTAAGATGATATCTCCTGTTTTGTAGTTTTTGGTAGAATCCGAGTATAAACTTACCCCATTCCAAAGATCTTCTGCCATCAAAACATAACTAAAAAAACCATAATAATAAAGAGATACTATAATATTTATTAATAAATAAAATATAATTAAAGAATCGGTTTTTTTAAAATAATCCATAAATTATCGCTTCATGGATATTGCTGTACCTAGCATATTATCAGATGTAATGATTGCCTTAGAGTTGGATTCATATGCTCTTTGAGCAACAATCATATTGACCATTTCTTCTACAATTTTTACGTTAGACATTTCCAAAAATCCTTGCAAAAGGCTACCAAAACCTTCTCTTCCAGGTATGCCTTCTATTTCTGGACCACTTGCAACCGTCTCTTTGAATAAATTGTTTCCCACAGCTTGTAAACCAGCAGGGTTAACAAATCGATAGAGTAAAATCTGACCTATCTTTGTTGGTCTTATATCATCCCTGATTTTTACGTATACTTCGCCATCTTCGTTGATTTGTAATGTATTGTTTATCGATCCTTCTGGTAGTACAATCGGTGGTTCTAATAAATATCCATTGGATGTTACGATTTGTCTATTGGAATCTATCTTAAAAGAACCATCTCTTGTATAAGCAAAAGTACCATCTGGCAGAAGAATTTTAAAAAAACCTACTTCGGAGGTAATTGCTATATCGAATTTATTGCCAGTATTTTGTAAACTGCCCATTTCGAAAAGTTTTTGGGTTGCAGCTACTCTTGTTCCACTACCAACATAAACCCCCGTAGGTATTTCGGATACAGGAGTTGCGGGTGTTCCGGCTAATACATGTTGTTGGTAGATCAAATCCTCGAAATCAACGCGATTCTTTTTAAATCCTGTTGTATTTACATTCGAAAGATTGTTGGCAATTGTATCCATTTGATATTGTTGTGCAATCATGCCAGTAGCAGATGTCCATAATGATCTTAACATAAAAAACCCCTTTATCTATATCGGTATTGTTTGAATTTAATTTATACATTTAATAGCTTTTTAGTATAATGTATTTTTCTGTTATAATTAATGTTAATTATATTAAAATTATGGTAATATTTTTTTAATACAATGCATCGATTGGTATTAGTTCCTTTTTTATTGTTCTCTACTCTCCAACAGTTCGACAACTTAGAAAAACTTTGATTATTGATCAGAATTTCGTCTACATAAACATTAGAAAAATTCTCTGCTACAATTTGCGATATAATATCTTCTAGATAGATAATCTGATTTTTATACTTTACTTCTCCTACTTCTATGACAATTCTACCACCAGGTTTTACAACGCGAATCATTTCTTTGATGCTTTCTACCATAAATTTTTTCCATTCTTCTAACGAGCTATAAATACCTAATGGAAGTTGGTTCAACTCTTCTTCTACGCCCAAAAACCAAGCTCTTAACCAGTTATCTTGTTTATAGTTCACTTTATCTAAAAATGGTGGCGATGTAATAATTAAATCCATAGAATTATCGCGAATCAAATACATGTTTCGAGAATCTAATTGATAATATTCATTATATTTAGAGATTTTATATTTTTCTGGTAATGGTTTTTTATGATCACTTATATATTTTTTTAATATACGCGATTTAATGTCTTTATAGAAGATTTTCGTTTTTCTTTTTGAATTATTTTTCTTTTGAGCATCTGGTAGAACAGAAAACTGTGGGAAAGTATAAACAGAAAAAAAACCATCGGAATGGCCATGCAATCTGGATAAGGCAACAAATATAATATATCTTAAAACCAAATCTTCTGGATATTTAAAATATTCTTCTCGTAGGTTTAAGATTTCTTTAAAAGTTTCTGGATGAAAAAAACAATAAAATCGATCTTTTTCCTCTTCGCTCGGCTCTTGACGATCTTTTTTAAAATCGATTTGGTTTAACCTATTGATAAATTCTTCATAACTTGGTATGTATTGCCTTGCCTTAACGATAAAATACGATACAGGACTAAGATCATTATGAATTGCTCTATAACCCATGATGTTTGCTTGTAAAACCGTTGTTCCGCGACCAGAAAAGGGATCTAAGATAACTTTGTTTTTTCCGTCCAAATAACGAGAGATAAAAAAATTTGGAAGTTCTGGTTTAAAAGATGCCCTATAACTAATAGAATAATGAATGGGATGCATCTTTCGTTGCTCAGACGTCCAAAATTGCCCTTCTTTTTTAAAAGAATCGATCTTGTAAGCTAAATTATTTTTTAACATCAAGATAAAAATCGGTTGTTTATTAAAATTGTCATAAGAATAATTTTTATTTTTGTGGAAATTATGAGTGAAAAAAAATATCGAATTGTCTACGTAGAAAAAATAGATTGTACATCTTGTAATAGCTGTGTTTCGAACTTACCTCAATATTTTCGCATGGACGAGAATGATACATCAGAATCGCATAATAATGGAGAAAATATCAACCAAGCACGAATACCCGAAGAAGATTGGGAAGCTGTTCAAGAAGAAATCGATCACTGTCCGGGCGAAGCAATCCATTGGAAAGAATAAAAAAATTTCAAATTCGAACTAAAAAATTGATTTAGTAAATTTTTGAATCATCCGAATTCTTTTTAAGAACGGAGGGTATATGATTATAAATCATAACATAAGTGCTGTATTTTCTCATAGAACATTGAAATTCCATGATTATGCATTAGGCAAAGATGTGGAAAAACTTTCTTCTGGATTAAGGATTAATCGAGCTGGAGATGATGCTGCGGGATTGGCTGTTTCTGAAAAAATGAGAACTCAAATTTTAGGATTAAGACAAGCAGAAAGAAATGCCGAAGATGGAATTTCTTTTATTCAAACCACAGAAGGTTATTTACAAGAAACCCAAGAAATTATCCAAAGAATTCGCGTTTTGGCAGTTCAAGCAGCAAACGGAATCTACACAGCAGAAGATAGACAACAAATCCAAGTAGAGATTTCGCAATTAATCGACGAAATCGATCGAATTGCATCCCAAGCAGAATTCAATAAACTAAAAATGTTAACAGGTGCATTTGCACGTCTTAACCCAACTGCATCGATGTGGTTTCATATTGGTCCGAATATGCATCAACGCGAAAGAGTATTTATCAATACGATGACTACAACTGGATTAGGATTAAGAAATCCCACAATCCTAACATTTATATCGATTAGTACTCCGGATAAAGCTAATTCTGTTATAGGTAGAGCAGACGAAGCATTAAGAAGACTATCCAAACAAAGAGCAGATTTAGGTGCATACCAAAACAGGTTAGAACATGCAGCAAAAGGTTTAATGAATGCTTACGAAAACATTCAAGCATCAGAATCAAGAATTCGTGATACAGATATGGCAGAACAAACTATTTCTTACACAAGATATCAGATCTTGACACAAGCAGCAAATGCTATGTTAGCTCAAGCAAATCAAAGACCACAAATGGTATTACAACTCCTCCGTTAACAGAAATAGCCACTCTTTGGGTGGCTTTACTCAAAATTATAGGGATAGCGAAAAATTCCTTGTTCTGTTATAATTGCAGTTATTAAATGCGAAGGTGTTACATCAAAAGCTGGGTTATAAACATCTATATTTTCTGGAGCAGATTTACAATTCAAAAATCGAAGAACTTCTTCTTTTTTTCTTTGTTCGATGACAATTTCGCTTCCTGTTTTGATGGATTTATCGATTGTAGTATATGGCGCTAATACATAAAAGGGAATATTAAAATAATTTGCCAAAATTGCTATTGAATAGGTTCCAATTTTATTTGCTGTATCTCCATTCTTTGCAATTCTGTCTGCACCGACCATTACCATATCGATCTTTTTATTGGCAAAAAGAGAAGCTACCATATTATCTGTTATAAGTGTATTAGGAATGTTTGCATACGCTAATTCGAAAGAAGTTAATCGCGCACCCTGTAGAAGTGGTCTTGTTTCTGTGTTATAAACATGGATTTTTATTCCTTTTTCTAAAGCAGTATAAATAGCACCTAATGCAGTACCTCTACCAGCTGTTGCTAAAGAACCAGTGTTACAATGTGTTAGAATATTAGCTCCATCAAATATCAATTTTGCTCCGTTTTCTCCTATTCTATTACACAATTCTTTATCTTCTTCGTAGATGGATATTGCAACTTTCTTTAAATGATTGATAGCTTCTTCGAAAGTTAAATAATGATTTTCCAAAACTTCGCGAGATATTCTATCAATAGCATAGAATAAATTTACTGCTGTTGGTCTAGTTTTTCCTAATTTATTTAAAATAATTTGTAAATTTTCTTTAAAATCTGCTATGTTCGAAATTCGATTGATTCTGAACAATCTTTGAATTTCTACATAAGCGCTTAATGCTGCCATTACACCGATTGCAGGTGCCCCTCGAATTCTTAGATTTATGATGGCTTCGCAAGCTATTTCTATGTTATCAATGGAAATATATTTTTTTTCTAATGGAAGTAGTGTTTGATCAATTATGTATAATTGATCCTTATTAAATTTAATGGATTCTATGTAAATCATCTTATGTCCTTTTGTTATGATTCTGGTTCGAGTTCATTTTTAACTACATCGATAAATAATTCTGGATAATCATTGATACACTCGGGAAAAGAATCAAAAAATTGCCGCAGAAGTACAATTCTATAATAATATCCAAATTCTTTCTGAAATTCCTCTGTAAAAGGATAATAAGGCGTCATATGAAATGCAATCTTTTCTTGAAATTCATTCATATCCCTTAACGTAACAGTTTGAGTAAAATTTAATTGCATTTTCATTAAGTTCCAATTCATTTTAAAAGTTAATTTATCTATTTGTTTGTGTTCTTTTGACTTCTCTACTAAATCGATTAATCTTAACAAGGGATAACCAGCATCAAAATACAAATCCAAGTTTACCTTAACAAATTTTTTTGAAATCCCTAATGGTTCCCAAATTTTTCTTATACGAGAAGGATTGAGATATGCCATTCGTACTTCTTCTCGTAAAATATATAAATCCGTAGGAGGATATTCTTCGTATCCAAACTCTCCTATCCAAAGCCAAGAATACACATCTTGTGCAGTATATTTTGTGTAATAATTATAAAACCAATCAGCAAACCTTAGTTTTTCGTCTAATTCGAATACTTTATATTTTTCTATGATTTCATTGATGTCTATCTTCATCTTTATCTTTTAATTTTATTCGGATCGGAATACCTTCTAAATTAAAGTCTGCTTTGATTTTGTTTTCTAAATAATTAATAAAATTATTTTTTACGAGTTGTTTATTGTTACAAAATAATACTATTATAGGTGGCCTTTCAGAAACTTGGGTTGCATAATAAACCCTAAATCGTTGATTATGCGGAAATTGTTGGATTAAACCTTCGATATATCGGTTTAATTGTGACGTTGGTATTCTAAAATTTAATTTTTCGCTTAGTTCAATAATTTTTTTTAATGGTTCCATCGCTCTTTTTTTTGTTAAAGCAGAACCAAAAAAAATGGGAACATGTTTTAATTTTGGAAAATAATCATACAAACTTTCTAAATATTCTTTTTGGAGTTTATCGTGTTTATTGGGCATAATATCCCATTTATTGATAAACAAAATCATAGGTTTATTGTATTCATCTATTAGAGAAATGATTTTTTTATCGTATTCTGTTAAACCATCGGGTGCGGATAAAATCTGTACAACAATATCCGAATCTTGTATCGCTCTTCTTGTCCTCCTGGAGGAAATAAATTCAATATGATCATCCATTACACGCTTTTTGCGAAGTCCAGCAGTATCTAAAATTCTGATTGTTTTCCCAAAATATCTGATAACAGTGTCGATAGTATCTCTTGTAGTGCCAGGAACATCAGAAATCAAAGATAATTCTTTACCTGCCCATAAATTAAACAATGTGGACTTTCCTACATTGGGCTTTCCTACAATTGCAATACGAATATCGTCTTGTATAAAATCAGAAACTACGGTAGATTCGAAATAACCTTTGCGTGGTTTTTCTTCTTGTAATTCTTCCACTACTTCTTCTGAGACTATGCTAGGAAATATTTCGATCATTTTTTGAACAAAAAAAGAAATATTATAACGACTCTTAACGGAAATTGGTATAGGGAAAAAGTCTTCCTCATAAAAATTCGAAATGTATTCTATTTCTTTTTCTTTACTATCAATTTTGTTTAAGACTTCTATTTTTGGTTTTTTGATATGTTTTAAAATATAATCGCGAAAATCAAAATCGAAGGGCGATGGAGCTGGTGGTTCCATTAAATGGATCAGTAAATCGATTTCCGAAGATAGAAAACGAAAAGCTTTTTCTTTAGCAAGGGTTTCTAGGTAATTGGTTTTTTCTCCCAAGTCTATTGTATCTAATCCAGGTAAATCATAGAATAAAGCATGAATTCCGAAATTTTTTACTTCTACCTCGATAATATCTCTTGTTAATCCGGGGTAATCATCTACAATGGAACGATTTTTTTTCGCAAGTAAATTTAATAAGCTTGATTTACCTACGTTTTTCTTCCCTACGATTGCAATCTTTTTAAGTTGGTTTTTATTCATATTGCTTATGTTTTAATGCTCTTTGAATCTGCATCTGATCTTCTTTTTTTCTTTCGTCTTGTCTTTTATCGTATAATTTTTTACCCCTACACAAAGCAATCTCTACTTTTACGATTCCTTTATTGTTAAAATATAACTTTAATGGTATAATGGTTAATCGCTTTTCTTTTACTTTTGATGTCCATCTTATGATTTCTTTTTTATGCATTAACAATTTCCGCGAACGTGTTTCTTCGTGCCCAAAATGTTTTGCATTTTCGTAAGGTGCAATCTTTAAATTCATTATATACATTTCTCCATTTCTTGGCAATATAAAAGCATCATTTAGGTTGACTTTTCCAGCCCTTATACTTTTTACTTCGGAACCCAAAAGTTGAATCCCTGCTTCTAACGTTTCTAAGATTTCGTATTCTTTTTTTGCTTTTTTATTAACAAATGTTAAATTTTCTTTATCTTCTGACTTTTTTGCCATTACTGAACACTTTTTTTTGATTTGATACAGAATAAATAATAAAAATAGATATTTTTAAGTTTGTGGTTGAAATTTTAAATTAGAAAATGAACCTTCTAGTTTAATGCAAAACTCTCCCCCTAAACTACCACCAGCAGTTATATAAAGATTGTAAATGACTGGATTTAATTCTTCTAATTTAGGTTTTGGCTTAAAACAGACTTTACCGTTTATAGTAGAATTTTCTAACGACGAAGCAAGAGAACCATTTGCTGTAAGATTTGCATCGAATAATTCGGATTTAAAATTGAATTTTCTTACAGAGAATTTGCCATTTTCGATCCGGATAAAAATGTCTAAATCCTTCATGCTTCTTTGTTCTTCTGGTAGAGAAAAAGCTTTTAATGGACCCCATAACTCTTCGAAAAAGATTTCGTTCATCTTTGTTGTAATATCTCCGTTTAATTTTGATGGGGAACTTAAATCTGATATGCTATTATCTAATTTAAGGTTTAGTTTTAGTCCTTTTACTCTTGTATTGATTTCTTTTATTTTTAAATTACTCGAAGAAACAGAAATATTTCCTTTTAATTTTAGGTTTATAACATCCCATAATCCTGTTTCGAGCCTTACAGAATCACCTGTAATTAGTGTTCCTGCATCGTTCGAAAGGTAAAGATCTTTAATCACTATAATAAAAGGGAAATCCCATTCCAATTCTGAATAATCCACCTTAATTGCTTGAACATAATTTATAAGAATGTAGCGTATAAAAGTTGAATAAGGGAAAAAAATAAACAGAAAGATTAAATAAAAAAGAATACCTGTAACGATTAAAACAATTTTTTTATTCCATGTTAATTCAATTTCTTTATATTCTTCTTCTAATTCTTCTTTTTCTTCTTTCTCTGTTTTTTCTAAATCTTGTTCTTCTATCATATTATTCTACCGTATTAACATAAATACTCATTCTTACATCGAAAATATCTCTACCTGGTAATGGTTTTCGAATCAACAATTCTTTTATCTTTATACCTTTTTGATTATATTCTATTTCGTAGACAAACTGAAATAATTTTTGTAGATCGATCCCGTTAAAACTAAGATCAATGATGATCATTTTAGAATTGCCTTTACCAATTCGTTCTTCTCGGTCTCTAATATTGTTGGGAGTTAACTTTAATTCTTGAAGTTTCTGTGTTACAAGAGTTAAGAATTGATTACGGTTAGGGATTGTTCCAACATTAGGAATACTCGATATACTATCCTTTAGTCGAATGATCGTTTGTAATTCTGATCGAGAACGTTCTAAGCTTAACCTTAATTCACTTCGTTTTTTTGCAATCATACGAAATAAAAAAATCGACAGCAAGATAAAAACCAAAAAAGAAGAAACCATCAACAACATTCTTTCTCTCTGATTTAATTTACTCCACATTATTTACAATCCACCCCAATTTGTATATCTCTTGGTTTAATCTTTAAACTTAAACCTAAACGAACCTTTTGACCAGCAATTAAATCCCTTCGAACAACTTCCACAGTAGAAAATAACCTACTTTTCTGAAATTCTTCTTGTACTTTTACTACGTTTCCGATAGAATCTACTTCTAATTCAAGTTCGACTTGATTTTCTGTATAACTTAAACTTTTAAATTGAATTTTTGCTACATCTGGTCCAACCGTATGTTCATTGATCTCTTTAATTATGTCTAAAAATTTTGCTCCTGCAACGATGTTTTTCCAATATCCTAACTTTTCATTACATAGATTTTTTACAAATCTTACTGGATTGTTCGATTTTTCTGCTCCTGGTATAGTACTTGCTACTTCTTGAATTTTAGATCGATAAAACTCTAATTGTTTTCGTTCTAACAGAATGCTAATTACAAAAGAAATCAAAAAAATCAAAATAGATACCCCAGTAATAATTGCTGGAATGTTAAAAGCTTGAAGTCGAATTTCACTTCGCTTTAAAGTTTTTCCTAATGGTGTATTTAGAAAATCAACTCTATCCTTTTGATTTTTCTGGAAATAAAAAAATCCTCCTAAACAAATCATCCATGGTTCAACAGGATCATCACCTAACTGGATTTCGTAATATTTTGTTTGAAGGTTTAACGAAGCTTCGATGGATTCGTTAATTCCAGAAATTAAACAACCGCCTCCAGATAGTAAAAGATAAGAATAATGATCATAATTGAGCATTAATAAAGTTCTTTTTAATTCTTCTGTAAAAAAATCCCATTCTTCTTTAAAATCTTTAATAAATTTTTGTTTATTTTCAATTGTTTGTAAGTAATCTATATTATTTTGAATGATATTAGGAAATGATTCAAATAAAATTTTTTCTAAATATTCTTCGTCTTTTATGTTAGAGTATGTTTTTAAAAGATTGAGTAAATTGCTAACGCCAAAAGGAATAATTCTAGAAAATATCAATTTACCTTTATCTATTAAGTTTAACAATGTTTTTTCGTATCCTATATCTAACTGTAATAAGACCTTTTTATTGTATTCAGACTCGGGCAAAAGTTCAATTGCAGATGCCAATGCAATGGATTCGACACCAATCAGATCTAAACTAAATCCATTATCTACAATAATTTTCGAATAGTTTTCTAATAATTCATTCCTAACAGCTATTCCCATAACATTTGCAATGCCATTTTCTAATTTTATTAGATTTGGCACTACTTGCACATCTTCTAAATTATAAGGTAGATAACCCTCGATCTCGTTTTCTAACACTTCTAATGCTACTTCTTCTTTTTCTGCTGGTATTTCTAAATTTCGAATAAAAACCTCATTGTTTTTGAACAAAAATACCAATTCATTCTGTTCTGTGAATAAGGTTTTGGTAAACCGCAAAAAATCATATTCAAAAATCGATATATCTTGATTTTTATCTTCCTGGGCATCTTCTAGAAAAGATAATTCTTTAATTATGGGCAATTTTTCTTTTTTTAGGATTTCGAAGCTTCCAAATCCATATTCGAATAGCAGTCCTTTATAATATTTAGATCCTCTATCCAATATCAATATTTTTTGTCTTAAAAGAGCCATTTTCTTTTATTATTTTCGGAAATAGAAATTCAATAATATAAAAATTAAAGCATTTTTAAATGACCCTATAAGAAATTTTTGAATCACTTGCTTTGGCTTTATTTTTTTCGTTTGCAATCATAACAGATAGTTCTTCTACTGGTATTTTACCATTTTTAAAAAATAAAATCCCCGAAGATAGTTGGGGTAAAAAAAATCTTTGTTCTACCCCAAACCGATTTTTCGCTATAAAATAATTATGTTTTAGATCCTGTTTTTTGAGGATTTGTCCTAAAAATTGACTAAACTCTTTCTGAATCGTACGCACAATTTTTAAATTATGAAATAAATTCTTATTTTTAACAAATAATACAAAATCATCTCCTCCAATGTGACCAACAAAATAATGCGTTTTTTGAAAATGATATTTTTTTAATAAATTACCAATAAAAGATATTAATTTATCTCCATTTTCGAATCCAAATTTATCGTTAAAAGGTTTAAAATGATCGATATCGAAATAAATAATTGCCAATGTTCCAGTAAAATTTTGATGTTCTTCGATAAATCGTTGAATAGATTTATTTCCAGGCAAGTTTGTTAAGGGATTCAACTCTTTTGCAACAAGTAACTTTTGTTGGAATACATACTTTAAAATGCTTTCGGAGAAAATTATGCCCTGGTATTTTCCTTGTTCTACTACAATGATTTCCATTAAAGTATTTTGCTCTAACCAATCATCATGATAGAACAAATCAAAAAAACTTTCTATATCTGTGTTTGATTCTATGATCAAACATTTATTGATATGCTGGTGTAAAAACTCCGAAAAATCTTTGTATTTTAACAAATCTCTGGTATATTTTTGTAAAAAGAATTTCTTAAAATCCTTTTCTTTGATAATTCCTAATGGTTCGTTAAATTCATTTACAATAGGAAAGAGATGATATTCATAATGACGATTAAAATGTTCGATAATTTCGTCAAATTTCATGTTTACATGTATTGGAGGAATAGGTTTAATACCAAATTGTTTTAAAGTAGTACTTTTTTCTTTTTGAGAAAAATATTGATAAAAATTTAATTCTAAATCGTATAACAGATTTTTTATCTTTGTAATTTTTTTATCATAGTCTTGAATTAAAAAAGGTTCACAAACATAAAAACCTTGAACTAAATCGATCCCAATTTCCATACAAGTGATGAGTTCATCGAATGTTTCTACTCCTTCTGCAATTACTATTCCCCCAACCAAGTGCATAATTTTAACTACTTGTTCTACAAAGAGCTTTTTTCTTAAATCTTCGTTGATATTATAGATAAAAAATCGATCGAGTTTTAATATATCTGGTTCGGTAGAGTAAATGAGTTGTAAACTGGAATAACCTACTCCAAAATCATCGATTGCAATCTTAAATCCTTGATTTCTATAATTCGCAATGATTTTAGATAACGATTCATAAGATTTAAATGGCAACCTTTCGGATATTTCGAAAATAAAACAAGAATTGGGTAAATTATATTTTTTTAATAATTTTATCGTATTGCCAGATTCGAAATCGGGCATTTCCAAGATTCTATTATCGATGTTGTACAAAATCCTTCTTTTGGTATAATCTGGCATTTGAATAAATAAATGAATTAACTTTTCTCGAAATAATAAATCTAAGCTATACAACATTTTATTTTTGAACGCATAATCAAAAATTTCATAAATCTTCGAAAATCCAGCATTCTGATAATTTCTTAATAGTGCTTCGTACCCATATATTCTTTTAGCTCTTATGTCTATGATAGGTTGAAAAGCAAAAGTACACGATTGAACGATTTGACTCCATTCTAATTGCATCATAATCTAACTTTATGATAAAAAAAATATAATAAAGAAATGAATCAAACATTATTTTTTTAAGAAATATATTCAAAATGATAAATTGCACGACCTTCGAAAGGATTTTCTTCTTTAAAAAAATACTTCTTTGTCCTTGGATCCAACATTTTATAAATATTTTCTGTAATATATAAGTAATACTGGGATGGTAATCGTTCTACCATATGATAGGTTAAATTAATCGCTTCTGTATACAAATTTTCTTTATCTTTGGAATAAACAACAGAACCTTGTTCTATTGCACATAAAATTTTGAGTTCACTAATATCCAAATTCGATAAAACTTGCACAATATATGCTTTGATTTCTAATGATGCTAATATTGGACGAAGATAATCCTTTTGGGGGAAAACCGCAGTAAATGCATCGCTTTTTCTTATCCAGATAATGCCATTCAATTGCTCTATTATATTGATTGCTTTTTTTAGCCACTCAGCATGCATTCTTTGTAGTTCTTCTTCTGCTACAAAATAGGATAACAATTCCGGATAAATAGGAATCCTAACTGTTAAGAAATTTAAAATATAAGTTTTCCCTTCTACAAAGACTGTTATTGTAGGATCAATGTTTGCAGAAGTTTGAAGCGACTCCAAGGCTAAATTTTTTAAAGATTCATCATATTTTTGGTATTCTGGGAAAGTTTGAATCGATAAACATTCTGTGTTGATTTTTTGCCAACGAGGGAGATCTAAAAATGCTCGAATCAAAATATTTTTAAAGTAATCGAATTTTAAGTTAGATTTATGGATATAATCGTATGCACCATGTTTTAACGATTCTACGATAATACGCTCAGAAAAAATACGCGATACTACAATAAAACAGATTTGGTTGCTTTGTAGTTGATTAAAAACATTAAAAGTATTAGGAATTTCGAACTCTGTTAAAACAAGATCTGGTTTTAAATACGAAATTGTATAAAAGAGATTTTCTGAACTACGAAAAAAACGTAATTCTACTTTGGGGAATTCAACACGAAAGAAATTTTTATAAAAATCATCAATACTTTGGTCTGGATCAAGTACAAAAATATTCATATTCCCTCTACGATAATTTGTTAAAAATAAATATTTTCATGTTTTTGTAGATATTATAGTAATGAAAAAATTTTTTTAATTCATTATCACATAGATTGTATGCAGTTTCGGACAAAATGATTGCATTCGGAAAACCAAATTGACGTTCTAACGTTCTTGTTAGATGTATATCTTCGCTATCGATTAAATTTACTTCACTTTTATATTCTGCATACCCAAAGTGAATGGACATCCGAATCGAAATATTGTTCTCCCATCTTAGCTGATTGGAAGTAAAATTAAAAACGGGAAGTAAATAGAGAATTTTTAGCCCAACACGGATTGCATTCGATACACCAAATTCGTTCAAAAATGCAATTAGACCTCCATCTCCATACCACTGCCAAATACGACCATCAAATTCATCAGTAATATTGTTAATAAAAAATCGAAAATTTTTTAATGTATTTTCAATATCTATCTTAACATTTGTTTTAATCAACTCTGAACTTCCAACAATATCAATATTCAAAAAAGAGAGTTTGTATTCTTTTCCTTCTTCTAAGATACCCCAATCTTTTTGTTTGATCTCTTTTTGGGATATCACAAATTTATTCAATTGAGGATTGTAGATTAAATCATTTTCCATCAAGAATTTATCTAATTTGAATTTTTCTTTTAAATGAAGAATACCACCACTTATCCCTTTTCCATCGTAATAATATAACATGCTTATAAAATTTAAGATTTGATATTCGCTCTGGAAATATTCCAAGACAACCTCTGCTGCTGTTTGCCTTGGAATTACAACATGATTTCCAAACCCAGATACCTTTTGTAAGTTGAAATTGGGATCAGCTTCGCGTGCAATATAAGCAATCTGTTCTGTATTACAAGAACGTATCAAAACATCTTTTAGAATGCGCTTTAATCGTCGTAGATCCATTAAAAAGCTAAATAAAAATATTTCGTTTATTGTCAACAATAAACGAAATAATTATTTTTTTGTCAAATTTTTATTATCTTTTACCAATAATTCTTTTATTGCAATGCTTGTTCTTTCGTAAATCTTATTATCTAATAGTTTTCTTTTGTAGAATTCTTCGTTTTTAATCTTTTTCTCTATCGCTTTATTAATGCCTACCAAGATAATGTGTTCGTTATTATTTCTTTTTAAGTTTTCTATGATTTGTCCTAAATATTCTATACCATCAACATCGATATAAAATGCTGCTCTTAGAGAAATAATTACATATTTGTTATTTTTAATCTTTTTGATAGTCTCCAAATGTGCTGGCATATTTATATAAGAAAGTGCACCAGAAATTTTATAAACAATTGCGTCAGAATCGATTTCGTCTAATTTTAGAAATTCATCTCGTAACACTGCCATTTTTACCACACCATCTTTCCATATTTCTATTTCTGTTTGTCCATAAGAAATGCGATAGATAAAATTGATTAATGCTATAATGCTTCCTATGATTAAACCTACAATGGGATCCTCTACAATAACTAATACAGCAACAAATAAAGAAATAGCAAACGCTGTCCTTTCGTTTTCCACAAGTTTGATAAAATGCTTTGTCTCTACCATACCAATGGCTACTACAAAAAGAATTGCAGCAATCACAAACATAGGAAGGTATTTAAAATATTCTAGAAAAAAAATACTAATTAAACCAACAAAAATTGCATTAATAACAGCAGATGTCCGATGATTTGCACCACTTTTTATATTTAATGCTGTTCTTGCTAATGCAGCTGTAGTAGGAATACCTCCAAAAAATACCACTTGCTAAATTAGCAATGGAAAGACCAAAAACCTCTTTTTTTCTATTAAATTCTGTCTTCGTCATCATACTAGCAATGTGTCCAGAAATCAACGTTTCTAGAATTGCTATAACAGAAACAGCAACAGAAATTATTACGATATCTCTGTTGAATAAGATTTTAAAATCAAACTGTTGAAAAGAATTTTCGAATAATGTTGCTCGAAGGGTAGGATATTTATCCCCTAATGTTGTAATATTTAAAGGAAGATTGAATTCTTTTATAATCATCATAGATACGATACCGATAAATGCTACAACAGTTGCTCCAGGAATTCGGATTTTTTGAATCACATATTTATTCCAAATTATGATTACACTAGTAGATACTAAAAACGAAACGAAAACAAGCCAATTCATTTGATCAATATGTTGTAGAATATTGACAATATTTAATATAAAGGTTTCTTTTTTTTCTAATCCAACAATTCCTAATATGGTATCTAACTGACCAAAGCCGATAATAAACGCTACCCCTAAGGTAAAACCATGAACAACAGATTGAGGAATAAAAATTATGTATTTATCAAAGTTAAATAAATAAGCAACAAAAATTAATATCCCCGATAATATGGAAACAAGAGGCAAATATTGATATCCATATTTAAAAGTAAAACCTATTAAAATACCTGCCAATGCACCGGTTGGACTAATGATGTTAAAATTACTACTTGCAAAAATCCCTCCCTTTAAGCCAGCCCAAAATGCTGTAATTATACCTTGGGTTGGTGTTGCACCAGAACTAATTGCTAAAGCTAACGATAATGGTATACTAATAATACTTACTGTTAAACCCGATTTCCAATTTTGAATTATTTTTTCTTTCATAAAGAACCTCGAATGTTGAACAAGATAAATTCTAAAACCATGTTTTTTTAGGATGTTTCTGATCCAAGAGAAATAAAAAAAAATGATTGGAGGCTATCGGATTCGAACCGATGACCTTCTGCGTGCAAGGCAGACGCTCTACCAACTGAGCTAAGCCCCCTTAGAAACAAGTGTAATCCAAATAAATATTAGCATTATCTCTGTAAAGCAAAAAATCAAAGAATCAGATTCAAAACAAAAAATTTTTCTGTTGAGTTTTTTTAAAGAATTATAAGTCCTGATTTACTCTTAAAAACACTATTTTTTTCTGTATCTATTATGAAAGACGAAATCATTCTTGTTACTGGTATCTCTTCTGGAATTGGATTCTATTTAGCCAATTATCTTGCAGAAGAAGGATGTATTGTATATGGTATACTTCGCAATCAAGATAAATTTATTCAGAACCTAAAAGAGAACAACATAAAACAAAAAGAAAATTTGATTGCAGTTACATTAGATGTTCGCAATTATAAAGAAGCAGAAAGACTAATTCAAGAAATTTATGATAAACACAACAAGATTGATGTTTTAATCAATAATGCTGGATATGGTCTTTATGGTGTATTCGAAGAACTAAGAGAAGAAGATATTCGAGATCAATTCGAAACAAATTTCTTTGCTCCACTAAAATGGATGCAAATGGTACTTCCCATTATGAGAAATAAACGATATGGAAAAATCCTTAACATTACTTCGATATTAGGCCGACTTACAATTCCTACTGGTTCTGCCTATTGCTCATCGAAGCATGCATTAGTTGCTCTTTCGGAAGTGATAAGATACGAAGTTCATCCTTTTAATATTCAAGTTTGTTCTGTGGAACCTGGACTTATTAAAACTGATTTTAAAAATAATATGAAGTTTAGTGTAGATTTAGACAATCGGTTCTCTCCTTATTTTAAGTTAAATCAAGTCATAAAAGAACAACTAAAAAAATATCCTTCTTTTACAACAAATGCTTCTGACGCAGCGAAAAAGATCATAAACCTATTAAAAAAAGAAAAATTACCAGCACACTATCAAATTGGTATTGACGCTGGATTCTACTATAATTTAAAAAATCTATTACCAGAAAATATCTTAGATTTTTTAATTAAAGAATACATAAAAAATATTTTTGAATAGTATATGGCAGTAAAAAAAAGCAAAAAAACAACAAAAACAACAGCGAAGAAGTCGATAAGAACAGTCAAAAATAAGATAAACCTAGAAACTTTAACAGAAAAAATCGAAAAAAAACCTTTCGAAAACATTTATGAAATATTATTACAATCAAATTTTAATCCTATCGTTTTAATATGTTATGATCAAAAAGATTTTATTACTAATTCTTATGTATATAAAGAGAATGAATGGGTTAAAATCCTTCAAGAAAATAAAAAGGCTTTAAAAAAAATTTCTATCGAAACCAAAGAGGATTTTAACAAAATTTTTCCAGAAGTTCTTCCAGAAGATGAATTATCGTTACTAAAGTTTGAATATAATTTAGGCAAAAACAATTATGATTTATTGCTATTTACAAACCAAGAAATTAAGTTAACACAAAAAGATAAAAATAATCTAGAATACATAAAAAATGTGTTATTGCTCCACATACAGATTTTTATTTATAAAGATATCATTACTAAATTCGAAAAAAAGATTAAACAAATTAACCAAGAACACCAAGGAGAGATCAATTCTCTAAACAAGGAGATACAAGAAATTATCTCCAATCACGAAAATCAAATTAAAGAACTAAACAAAAAATACCAAGAACAAATCGAACAAATTAAAAACGAACTTATACAAAACAAAAACAACGAAATCCAAAATATTATTGCTCAACACCAAAATCAAATCAATGAATTAAATAAAAAATACCGTGAGCAAATCGAATCTCTAAACAAAAAAATAGAAAATATTATCGCTCAACACCAAAACCAAATCAACGAACTAAACAAAAAATACCAAG
>Ga0308389_1000483_pt1 | contig 29107 bp, 25 predicted proteins | sample Hotspr2Sample148_FD_202362 | JGI IMG/M metagenome (GOLD analysis project Ga0308389, IMG submission 202362) | Hot spring phototrophic mat microbial communities from Mushroom Spring, Yellowstone National Park, Wyoming, United States - 20040719_148 ... | reverse complement strand
AGTTTACAATCTTGCGCGTCGGCTGTTGCCTGATGTTCAGTTAGAACGCCCTATTACCCCAGAGGACTTGGGAGACCTTCTGATGAAAGTAAAAGATAAGTTTCACCGTTAGCACAAGGAGGCAGGATGGCTTTCGTTTTGCAGATGTTGGAGTTGGGAAAGTTAAGATCGCCGATTCATTCTTTGGACCCACGCGCCAAGTTGCTCTGGTGGATTTGCCTGATCATTGTTCCTATCTTAGTTACGAATCCTTTTATTTTGCTGGTATTCACTGTTTGGATCTGGATTATGGCGGTATTGGCAAGGATTTCATATAAAATGTATCGTTTTCTGATCATTACCTATCCTATCATGGTGGGCTTTATTGTTCTCACTTGGCCCTTTTTCTACCCCGCCACAGAGGATCAATTTTACTTTTTCAGGTTTGGTGTACTTCACTGGAGCCTGGAAGGGACGATTTATGCCCTGGCAATGGGTATGCGTATTATTCTTGCATTGACGGCCTGCACGTTTTTTGTGATGACGACCGATTTGATGGGATTGGCGAGCGCGGTTGGGGAGTTCATGCAGAATAAGCTCCACATTTCTTATATGTATCCCCTCATGGTAATTAGCAGTTTCAAGTTTTTACCGGAATTAAGCGGCGATTACGTCACAATTACTGACTCATTTCGTTCGCGAGCCTGTGATATAGATACCGGTTCGATTGTCCAGCGCTTCAGGAAAACAATCCCGGTTGCCATCCCTCTTATTGATAGCATGTTGCGCCGTGCTATGCGTATTTCGATTGCATTGGAGTTAAAGGCTTTTGATGTAGATATTTATCGAACGTTTTATGAAAGGTATGTGTTTACCTGGAAGGATATTCTCTTTGTCTTGACAGGTGTCCTGGCAATTCTGGTAAGCGTTTTAGCGATTGTGCTTGGAGTCGCTAAAGTAGACATGTACTTGTAGGGTGATCTGAAAATTGCGTTAGAGAGGAGGTGAGCTTATAGAAACAAAGGTATCCATCAGGAATCAATTGTCTAGTCCGAGAGATATTTTTGAAACAAGAGAAAGGAGTGATGTGAGATGGACCGCTGGTTACCTGAAAAGATTATTTGGAAACAAAAATTTGGCACCCTGGAAATTGCGCTAACCATCATTGGTGCTGTCTTGTATGGCTTAGGCGCTTTTTCTACCATGAACTGGGCGATTGGCTTTATTACTCTGCGCCCATTTGCCTTCATTGCGGTAGTGTGGGGAGTATTCTTTGGTCCCTGGGTAGGGGGGCTGGCTGCGCTAATCGGCAATACATTTATCTCTGATATTTTAGCCGGTTGGTTCGGTATTGGCGGAGTTGGCGGAGCGATTGGCAATTTCATGATGGCATTCATTCCGGGTTTGCTGGTTGCACATCCCAAGAACTGGAAAGCCGTAGCCCTGTGGGGTGGGATTGTCGGCACGCTGGTTGTCGCCTTTTTTGTGGGTGGTTGGATTGCGTTAATGGGGTTCGCGCCCTTCTGGACGCTATTCTCAACCGTTCTTATAGCCGATGTGCCACCGAACCTGATTATTGCGCCGATCATTTGTGCCTGGTTGTTTAGCCGCGTCCAGAAGCGCGGACTGTACTGGCGCGATCGTCTGGAAAACAAATAAGTCTTGTGAACTGTATCAGAGCAGGGGAGGTCTGTATGCTAGACCTCCCTTATCTCAACCTGCAACGAAGGTACCAGATGGATGAAGGACAGTTTGTGGATCTTTTGATCAAAGATGCTCATGTGATCACAATGGACCGGGCTGGAACGCGTTACCAGTGCGCCGATCTGGCAATAAAGGACGGCAAAATACTGGCTATCGAGCCGAATATCACTTTTGCGGCTCGCCAAGTGATTAATGCAAGGGGCAATGCGGTATTGCCAGGTTTCATCAACTGTCACATGCATGAGACATTGGAGCGTGGGTTGGTTGAAGATTTGCCGCTGATGCGTTGGTTAGAAGAAGTGTGTTTTCCAATTGACCGTGCTTTTCAACCTCATCATCAGCGAGCCGCAGCTTTGATGTCCCAGCTTGAAATGATTCGGGGGGGAATTACCACATTTGTTGACATTTACCGCTATCCGGGTGAGGCAGCGCTGGTTGCCGAGCAGTCCGGGTTGCGGGCTATTGTCTGCCCGCAAATTATTGATGAGCCTCAAGGGGCGGGTGAGACGCTAGAAAGTAACATGATGTTCATTGAGCAATGGCGTAATCGTGCGCCGGGACGTATTTTTACGTGGTTCGGTCCGCACGCCCCCTATTCAGTTTATCCGAAAACATATCAGAAAATTAATGAGCTGGCAAAGCAATATGGAGTCGGTATTCATACCCATTTGGCAGAGACGGAAAACGAGGTAGAGCAATTTTTGCAGAAATACGGAAAAACGCCCGTGCAATTTCTGGAGGACTTGGGCGTACTTGGTGAAAACTGGTTGGTCGCTCACGCGGTTTGGCTGACAGATCGGGATATTGAACTGCTTGCCAGACGAAATGTTGCGGTCGTGCATAATCCTTCTAGCAATATGAAACTGGCTTCGGGAGTGGCGCCTGTTCCACCGCTGATTGCGGCTGGTGTACGGGTTGGTTTGGGTACAGACTCAAATTTGAGCAATAACAATCTGGATATGTTTGAAGAGATGCGTCTGGCGGCTATGCTTCAAAAACTTATTCTGAAGGATGCCAGTGCAATGCCAGTGGAGACAGTATTGCGCATGGTGACCAGCGACGCGGCAGCGTGTTTAGGGCTTGCGGATTGTATCGGCTCGTTGGAGGTGGGCAAGCAGGCAGATTTAATCATTGTGGATTTACACGCACCTCACATGTGGCCGGTGCTACCTGAGCCAAAAAGTAACGTGCTTGAACAGATCGTTTACTCCGCCAATGCCGGTGATGTGCTGACGACAATTGTAGATGGCAAGGTGCTGATGAGCGACCGAATTATCCATACGCTGGATGTTGTCGAAACTGAAATGCTAGTGCACGAGGCAACCGAAGACTTAATTAGAAGAGCAGGAGTGACATTGTAGGAATCTGCTCTATCCGAATGATTGTGTAGATGTACTTTTGAGGTGGTTGGGGTTCATTTTAGGGCAATTTGAAGGTTTGTGACAAAAAGTACTTGACTTTCTATTGTGATTTTTTGTACAATAAAACTGTTCAGAACACCTGAACTTCTGAACAATTGTGCTCGTACGTGCTAAAAATGGATTGTTCCAGATGACCACAAATAAAATTCAGCCCATCCACCGCCGACAAATTACAACCGCAGTTATTGATCGAATTCTCTCAATGATTGCTGAGGGCTATTGGCAGCCCGGAGAGGCGTTGCCTGCCCAACGGGAGTTGGCAAAATCATTGGGAGTAGGAATGTCCACATTGCGTGAAGCGCTTCAGTCTTTGCAAACAATGGGTGTTCTTGAAATGCGCCATGGGGAAGGTACTTTTGTATCAGACAACCCAAATGGTATTTATGAGAGACTCATTGATATTTCACTTGCTTCTGGAGAGATGGACATGCAATCTCTCTTTGAAGCCAGGGAAATCCTGGAGACTGGGATTGCCTATCATGCCGCCCGGCGCGCTACTGAAGAGCAGGTCCAGAGGTTGTTTGAAATCTTGGAAATCGAACGCAGGCAGATTGAAAGTGGACAAGGCGAGCATTTGTTTGAGTTAGATTTTGATTTTCATCGTTTGATTGCAGAAATGGCTCGCAACAGGTTTTTAGAGCAAGTGGATAACACACTACGTAATGCGCTGGCAGTTTTGTTGCGTAAACTTCCGTTAACTATGGAAGGCTGGAAGTTGCATTGTAAAGTCGCTGAGGGGATACGTGACCGCAAGCCTTTTCAGGCACTTGAAGCAATGCGTACGCTCATTGAGGTGACGGCGGCACGCTATTTGCCTTATATGGCAAAAACGACCAGACACATCCGGTCTTTGGATTGGGACAATGATTTTGGTGAAAGCCAACAGCACTGAATTTTAGAAGACAACGATGGCAAGGAGCGATGAGTGAAAAAAGTATTGGTTAATAAACCCATTCACCAAAGCGCTTTAGATAGATTGGCGCAGGAAGTTGAAGTTCTGATCCCCTTCAACTCATCCCAAGAAGAAATATACCAGATGTTGGCAGATGTTCAGGGTGTTGTTTTATGTGTTGGCTTGAGAATGACCAGAGAGGTCATTGAGAGCCTGCCATTATTGGAAGTGATTGGACGGCATGGTGCTGGATTAGAGATTGTGGATGTGGAAGCAGCAACTCAAAAAGGCATTCCGGTAGTATTCACACCAGAAGGACCGACAGAATCAACAGCCGAACACGCGTTGTTGTTGATGGCAGCTGCGGCTCGCAAGCTCTCATATCTGGATCGAGCAACCAGAAACGGTATGTTCAATGTTCGTGACCATGTGGTTGGCTGTGAGTTGATGAATAAAAAGGTGGGTGTAGTCGGATTTGGACACATTGGTAAACGTTTTGCCGAAATGTGTAGATCCGCTTTTCAAATGGAAATACACGTTTTTGACCCGTTTGTAGAAGCCGGAATTGTGCAAGAATGGGGGGCAATATATCACCAGGACCTGGTGGAAATGGCGCGAACCGTACACTTTATTTCATTGCACTGCCCGGCAACTCCAGCAACATATCATCTTGTCAATGAAGATGTCTTAAATGCTTTGGGAGCCAAAGGTTTCCTGATTAATTGCGCGAGGGGGCAAATTGTGGATGAAGAGGCGCTTGTTGCGGCGCTTCAGGATAATCGCATTGCAGGCGCCGGACTGGATGTGTATGAAAACGAACCCCCTGTTCCTGATCACCCTCTCTTTACGATGGAAAATGTCGTGTTAACGCCTCACCTGGCAAGTTTTACAGAAGAAGGCAGGCAAAGGATGGGGATGATGGTTGCAGAGGATGTGTTACGAGTCTTGAAGGGTGAGCGTCCGCTTTATCCAGCGAATCCAGAAGTCTTTGAACAACGAATTGAAAAAGGAGCAAAACAATGAAACCCAATCCTCTTCGTGCTAAATTGCAGGCAGGCGAGGTGGTTTATGGAACCATGATCCAGGACTCTCGTTCGCCTTCTATCGGGCAGATTATGGTGCGCGCAGGCTGTGATTTTGTGTTTTTTGACATGGAACATGGCCCGTTTGATCTTGGCATTATTGCTGATATGGTGAAGGTAACTCGCCTTGAAGGGCTGACGCCATTGGTGCGGGTACCCGGTGATGCGTATGAATGGCTGGTGCGCCCAATGGATGCAGGGGCAATGGGAATTATGGTGCCCAGAGTGGAAAGTCGCCAACAAGTGGAAAGGATTATCGAACGCACGATGTACCCGCCTAAAGGGATACGGGGATTGCCTGCTGATAAAGGTCATAATGATTTCCAAGCACAGGAAATGTGGTCGTTTGCTGAACAGGCGAATCAGGAAAATCTGATTATTTTGCAGATTGAGTTGGCTGAGGCGGTGGAGCATATTGACGATCTTCTTTCTGTCGAGGGAGTTGGAGCAGCTGTGTTAGGTCCTAATGATCTTGCTATGAGCATGGGAATTCATGATAAGGATCCTTTAGGGGCGTTAGAGCCAGCGATTCAACAGGTTTTGGATTCCGCAAAAAGACATCGAGTTCCCTGTGGTATCCATATTGGTAATCTGGACTGGTTAATTGAATGGCAACGTCGTGGAATGCAAATTATTGCCTATTCGAATGATATTGTGTTTCTGCGAACGGGTATTCAAACCGCCATCAACAAGTTGAAAGAAGCCGCTCGTTCAAACTAACTCTTTAGAAAACGGAGAAGATTTTTTGGTTTCGTAAAGGAAGGAGAGAAAAGATGGAAAAACTACTGATCAAACATGGTTTAGTGGTCACCATGGATGCACAGGATCGTATTTTCCGGGATGGAACGATTTATGTTGAAGATGGCCGCATTGTGGAAATTGGTCCTGGGTCAAGCGTTACAGATAAGCCAGGGGCAAAGGTTATTGATGCAACGGGTAAGATTGTTATGCCGGGTATGATTAGTTGCCACAATCATCTTTACAGTGCTGTTGTGCGCAGTATACCGTATTCCGGTTTTGAATCACCTGATTTTTCATTTGTTTCCTGGATGGATCGCTTCTGGTTGCCTCTTTTGGAAGATCGGGTGGATCAAAATATTATGTATGCTGGGACGCGAGCCAACGTTGTTGATCATATTCGCAGTGGAATCACCACCACAGCGGACACAGCTGAAGGCTCGTATGCTTTACCCGGCGCACTAGAGGCGGTGGATCGCGCCTGTATGGAAACGGGTATTCGAGCTGTGTTGTCGTTTGAAACCACTGGGCGAATCAGCGAGGAAAACGCCGCTCTTGGGTTGCAGGAGAATATCAATCAAGTCAAACGTTGTCGTTCACGCAGTTATGATCGAATTACTGCCCGCATTGGGGTTCATACAACCTATACCTGCCCAACCGAATTGTTGCAGGAAGTCAAGAAAACGGCAGATGAACTGGGCGTTGGCTATATGATGCATCATCTGGACGACCGCTGGCATCATTTTGATACCTGTCGACGGTTTGGCAAACGTCCTACTCGCTATCTGGCAGATATTGGATTTCTCAGTCCCAACCTGATCCTCTTTCACTGCAGTTACATTGATCAATGGCAAGATCCTCCAATATTCAAACAATATGATGTCAAGGTTGCTCACAATGCGGAGTCGAATGCTATCTTTAGTTTTTGGCCTGACATGCTTCACTTGATACGTGAAGGTGTGATTGTGGGTTTAGGCACGGATGGACAAACATTTAACTATTTTGAAGTCATGCGCACGGCGCAGATGATCCATCGAATCAAGTATGAGAACCCGGAATTGATGAAAGATGATCAAGTATTGCGTATGGCAACCATTGACGCGGCGCGTGTTTTGCAAATGGAGGATCAGATTGGTTCGCTTGAGGTGGGTAAGAAGGCTGATATTGTCTTTCTGACGGACCGCTCAACTGTGCCGTTGTTTGAAGTCAATGTGAAGAATTACATTGTGGGAACATGTGAGAGGACGGATGTGGATACGGTGATTATTGATGGAGAGATCATCCTCTTAGAGGGTCGGTTTATCAAGTTTGATGAGAAGGAGATCCAGGCAAAGTCGAAGGAAGAAGCAGTCAGATTGTGGAAAAGGAACGAATGGCCGCTTCCATGAAAACCTGGCGATATTGTAGAAAGGAGGTGGTATTGTTCAAAGGTTCATACTTGAATAGGTGGATTGTTTGTCAATAGATTTATTCGGAGATTAGGAAACTACTAGAGGAGGATACCATGAAACGCTTTTTTGTAATATTCGCGGGGTTGATGATACTGGCTTTTCTTGTTACAGCCTGTCAACCCGCTGCTACCGCTTTGCCTACACAAGCTCCCACTGAAAAGCCTATGGAAGCGCCAACCACTGCACCGCAGCCCACTGCTGTTCCAACGGAAACACCCAAGAAAGTGCCTAACATTGCTCTTGTGCCTGCTGGACGGATCGGAACAGAAGGTTTTATGTTCCTGGCTGGACAGGGGTACAAAAAAGCCGCAGCAGATTTTGGTTTCAAGGAAGTCATTTTGGAAAGTGAAGTCCCGGAAGAATGGGAACGTAACGTACGTACAGCTGCTCAGGATGGTGCAGAGCTTGTTGTTGGAGTCGGTTCCACCATGCAAGACGCGGTGAAAAACGTTGCTCCTGAATTTCCTGACACCAAGTTTGCTCTGGTGGATACCTATACAGGTGGCGATAATGTAGTAGGGCTGATCTCGCAGGAGCAGGAAGGCACCTTCCTGGCGGGTGTTATAGCTGCTCAGATGACCACACACACTGAATTGGAGAATATGAATGAGGATAAGGTCATCGGCTTTATTGGCGGCATGGATATTCCCGTGATTCATCGCTTTCTGGGAGGGTTGCAGCAAGGTGTGGCTTATGTTGATCCATCCGTCAAGATTGAGGTGGCTTATGTGGGCAGCTTCCGCGATCCCGCCAAGGCAAAGGAGCTTGCTCTGGCGATGATAGAAAACCAGAAAGTGGACATCATATACTCTGTAGCTGGGGCTTTTGGGGACTCCGGTGTGTTTGAAGCTGTTGTAGAAAAAGGCGTGTATGCCATTGGTACGGATGTCAGTTATGACGAGAAGTATCCAGGTCGTATTTTGACCTCTGTATTGAAACATACTGACATGGCTGTATACGATGTGATCAAGCGCTTTGTTGAAGGTAATTTCACTTCTGGTGAGCTCAAGTATGGTCTTGCCAGCGGAGTGATGGATATTACGGACATGTCCGTTATGGGCGATAAAATCCCGAAAGAGGTCAAGGATAGCGTTTTCAAAGCCAAGCAGGATATTATTGATGGCAAGATCGTTGTTGAGCGTCCACTGAAGTAGTATTTATCAAGGCTGTCAGCTTTACCGGTGATGTGGTCGGAGGATAACAATTTAGTGTAATCAAATAGGCGGGCGGGAGCTAGTAATTACTGGAATAAAGGTTCTTGGTGTACTGGCTCCCGCTTTGCCGCAAAACACATATCAGGGTGTTTGAAATGGCAATTGCAATTGCTGCAAAAAATATCTATAAGTCCTTTCCGGGCGTGCAAGCCAATCAGGATGTCAGCCTTTCCGTTGAGCAAGGGGAGATCAGAGCCATTATTGGTGAAAATGGCGCTGGCAAGACCACATTGATGAACATCTTTTATGGCTTATATCAGCCGGATTCGGGCAAAATATTCGTTCGAGATAAAGAAGTCCACATTCACAGCCCCAGGACTGCGATAAACCTTGGGATTGGAATGGTTCACCAGCATTTCAAGCTGGTGCCATCCTTCACCCTTGCTCAAAATGTGGTTCTCGGTATTGAGCCGCATAAAGCCTTTTTGATTGATGAAAAGCAGGTCAATCGTTCAGTGCGTCAGGTCTCAGAGCAATATAAGTTGCCGCTGGATGTGGAAAAACTTGCATTGAGTGCTTCGGTGGGCGAACAACAACGGGCGGAAATTATCAAGGCACTTTATCGTGGTGCAGAGATCTTAATTCTAGATGAGCCGACTGCTGTCCTGACGGATCAGGAAGCAGAGGAACTTTTTGTTATTTTGAGAAATCTGGCACAACAGGGAAAAACTATTTTGTTTATCAGTCATAAGTTGCGCGAGGTTCTAGCAGTCTCAGATAATATCACCGTCATGCGTCAAGGAAAGGTGGTTGGCACGGTGAAGACGTCGGAGGCAACCACATGTGAACTGGCCGAGATGATGGTGGGTAGAGAGACTGTTGGTGGACGCCTCCGCAACAGTAATACCGTATTTGGTGAGGTGATCCTGGAACTTAAGGGTGTTTCTGTGTTGGATGACCGTAACTTGATGGCTGTAAAAAATGCCAGTATTTCCTTGCGTAGCGGGCAAATACTGGGCATTGCGGGAGTGGATGGCAATGGACAGGAGGAATTAATCGAGGCGGTCATGGGATTGCGTCCAGTTGTAGAGGGGGATATTCTCGTAAAGGGCAAAAATGTTGCCCGTACTTCTACAAGGAATATTCGAGAAACCGGTGTATCGTATATTCCATCTGACCGATATAAGGCTGGAGTTGCTACAGATGCCTATGTTTGGGAAAACATGATCGCCAGCGATTATTATCGGCGTTCTTTTTCAAACTGGTTAGGGTTGCGCACAAAGGATATCAATAATGCGGTTAAGGGCTTAATCGACTCTTTTCAGGTGATAACGCCGGGAACAAAAACCAAAACAGGACACCTTTCCGGGGGAAACATTCAACGATTGATTGTTGGTCGAGAACTTGGTTTTGACCGGGCTTCGGTAGTTATTGCGTCACAACCCACACGTGGCATTGATATCGCAGGAACGGAGGCAATTCGCAAGAATCTTGTGGAATATGCCAACAGAGGTGCTGGCGTTTTGCTCATTTCGGCAGACTTGGATGAAATACTTGATTTGAGCGACCAAGTTGTGGTGATGTTTGAAGGAAGAATTTTCGATGCGGGTATTGTGGATGAGGGGATTCGTATCCGTATCGGAAACTTGATGGCTGGGATTGAGGAGGGGTGTTCAAGTTGAATAATCATTTAGTCTCCAGATTAATTGGTGCAAACTTGAAGCGCTTTTTCGCTGAAGCGCTAACTCAACTGATAAACTACTCAATTATTTTGTTATTTGGTTTGTTGGTTGGGGCGATGGTGATCTGGTTTAGTGGGAAGGATCCATTGGCTGCATATGGTGCTTTATGGAAAGGGGCATTTGGAAACTGGGCAAAGTTTGCGGACACACTTGATCGTTCCACGGTTCTGATTTTCAGCGGTCTGGCTGCTGCAGTGGCATTTCGCACCAGCGTCTTTAATCTTGGGTTAGAAGGTCAGCTTTATATTGGAACATTTGCAGCTGCCTGGGTCGGCTTCACATTTCATGACTTACCCAGAGTTGTGCATATTCCCTTGTGTATGCTTGCAGGAGTTATTGCTGGCGGCATCTGGACATTACCGGTGAGTTACCTGAGACTTCAATGGAATGTACCGGTCATGGTTCCGACATTAATGCTCAATTATATTGGCATTCTCTTTACCCAGTATCTGGTGGCTTTTCCATTTCGAGATCCGACAGCGACAATGGCGGGCACGCCTGTATTGGAAGCCTCTGCCAGATTACCAAAGTTGATGAAAGGCTCGGTACTCAATATTGGATTTATTTTTGCACTGGTGATGCTTTTTGTTGTCTACTGGTTTATGTTTAAAACCAAGACGGGTTATGAAATGCGTATGGTTGGATATAATCCAAGTTTTGCTGCTGCGGTTGGGATGCCGGTAAAAAGAAGCGCGTTTTTAGCCATGCTGATCAGCGGTGGACTGGTTGGGCTGGGAGGTGCTTGTGTCGTTATGGGGTTTTTTGGGAGGTTTATGTCGTCGTTTTCAGTAGGTTATGGTTGGGATGGCATGATGATTTCGCTTCTGGCTCAGAATCATCCCCTGGGAGTTTTCCCCGCCTCTCTATTTTATGCTGCGCTTGCCAATGGTGCTTTAACCATGCAATCTCAAACTGGGGTGCCTCAAACTGTCGTGGGCATGGTTAAGGGTGCAATTATGTTTTTTGTGACCATTCAGTTATTTGTGGCGTTCTTTCGAGGGAGAATGCGAAAATGGATTTTGACTTCAACCGGATAATCACGATTACACTTTTCGCTGCAACATTTCGGATGACAACCCCAATATTGCTGGCTACATTGGGGGGATATTTTCGTCCCAAACAGGTATATTCCATGTAGGACTTGAGGGTCTGCTCGATATAGGTGCCTTTTTTGCAGTAGTAGGTAGTGTTCAAACAGGCAGCCCTTGGGGAGGATTGTTATATGCCATGGTTGCATGTACGGTTGCCAGTCTAGTGTTTGCTATTGTTCACTTGGAAATGAAAGCCAATGAGATTATTGTTGGGCTGGCATTAAACATTTTTGCTACTGGTATGACCAATTTTATGCTTGTGGCTGTTCTGGGGGCGACCGGTTATTTTCAGTCCCCATTAATAAAAGGATTTACTCCACTGGAAATTCCTGTTATCAAGGATATCCCGCTTCTTGGTGAAATTGTCAGTGGACATTTTCCTTTAGTTTATATTGCGTTTTTGCTTGTTCTTGTCGTTCACCTTGTTCTTTATCGTACACCGTTGGGGTTTCATATTCGAGCAGTGGGCGAGAAGATTGAAGCTGCTGAGGCGGCAGGCATTAATCCTAAGACTATGAAATATCTTGGGTTGCTGATCAGTGGAGTATTTTGCGGTTTTGGGGGTACATTTCTTTCGCTTTCGTATTTGAATTTGTTTTCGGAGGGGATTACGGCGGGGCGTGGCTGGCTGGCGTTGGCTGCTATTAATTTTGGTGAAATGCGACCTGTGCGTGCGCTGATTGCTTGCTTGATTTTTGGTTTTGCGGATGCACTGGCATTACGGCTCCAGCAGTTTGGTTTGCCATCGCAAATTGTTCTTATGTTGCCATATGTTGTCACGCTTATAGTTCTGGGCGCTTCTGCTATCCATCGTGAAAGGCGCAAGAAGGTTGTTCTAAAGATTAGCCCAGAGAAGAAGGACCTGAAGTTAAAGGTCGGCGCTTGACTTCATGAGTTGTTTTGATCCACAAAATGGCTGAAGAGAATTTGAATTTTCGGGTTTGTGTGGTTACGGGTGCCAGTGAAGGCATTGGCAAAGCCATTTCATATTCATTATTGGTTATTGGAAATTCTGTGGTGATGGCTTCGCGCAGCGCGGACAAACTACAGCGTGCTCTAGGAGAATTTGGGCAGTATGGACAAAGGGCTTGTCTTGTTCCTGCTGATGTTACAAATAACCATCAGGTGAAAGAGCTTGTCCATGTAACTGTTGAGAAATTTGGGAGAATTGATGTTCTGGTAAATAATGTGGGTGGCGGGTTGCGTCGTGAGTTAATTGATACTGATGATGTAGAATGGCAACGGTTGGTTACGCTTAATCTCACCAGCGCTTTTTATACCTGCCGAGCGGTATTACCCATTATGCGGCGGCAAAGGTCGGGTTTGATTGTTAACATCGCCTCACGAGCGGGACGCATTGGCGAGGGTATGTTCGCGGCTTATTGTGCGGTAAAGCATGGATTGGTTGGTCTAACAAAAGCCCTGGCAGATTCTGAAAATAAGTTTGGCATTCGTGTAAATGCAGTTTGCCCGGGTCCAGTTGCCACCCAAAGAATGATTGCTCAAAATCCAAAGTTTGATCATTCTAACTGGATTACCCCTCAGGAAGTGGCAAATGCGGTTTTATTTTTACTTACCCCTTCAGCCCGTACAATGCAGGGTCAATGTTTAGATTTGTTTTGAGGGGTCATGAGCGGACGGTTAGCGAATAAAGTGGTAATCATCACTGGAGCGGGAACGGGTATTGGTAAAGCGGCCGCTTTGTTATTTGCAAGCGAGGGCGCCAAAGTTGTAATTGCTGATATTAATCGCGAATCTGGTGAAAAGGTTACAGAACAGATCGTGTCTTCTGGGGGAAAGGCTTTGTTTGTTGAAACAGATATTACGCGGGCAAAGGATGTTCAGCGTTTAGTTGAATTAACACGGAAAAACTTTGGTTATTTGCACATTTTATACAATAATGCGGGCGTTAATTACTTTGGGAGTGTTACAGCTACGGATGAAGTGGATTGGGACTGGGTTATGAACACGAATGTGAAAAGCGTGTTCTTGATGTCAAAGTTCGCCATTCCTCTCATTAAGTCTTCTGGCGGTGGGGTTATTATCAATACGGCATCAGCAGCTGCTTTGGTGGGATTAAGAAATCTGGCGGTATATACAGCGTCCAAAGGGGCAGTTCTGGCGTTAACCCGTAATATCGCTTTAGATTATGCCCGAGACGGAATCCGTTGTATTGCGCTTTGTCCAGGTGTAACTGCTACTGAGATGACAGAAAAAGTTATCCATAGCGATCCCGATCCCGTTGCTGCTCGGGCTCGATTTGATCGTGTCATTCCAAGAGGATCAATTGCCAGTCCTGAGGAAATAGCCCGTGTAGCTTTATTCCTTGCTTCAGATGACTCTTCGTATATTACTGGAGCCGCCATACCAGTTGATGGTGGTTATACTGCGGAGTAAAAATTTGTTTTTCAAAGGTGAGCTGAGATGAAAATTGTCATTCTTGGTGCTGGTGGTTGGGGGGCTTTGGTTGGGGCACATCTTTCAGTTGCGGGAGCGGATGTCACTCTCCTTTTTCGGCGGCAACAACATGTAGATGAAATCAAAAGAAATGGCGGGTTGATCATACAGCGTGTGGATGGGGATATCACTGTACCAGTTAACGCAACAGTCAATGCAAAGGATGTGGATGAGGCAGATCTTTTAATCGTAGCCGTAAAAAATCATGATACCCAATCTGCTTTGGGGCAGGTTCGGCATATGAAAATCAAGGCAATCGCCTCGGTGCAAAATGGCTTAGGGCATGCCCAAAGGTTTCGTGAGTGGTTTCCAGAACAGGAAATCTTGCGAATTGTGAGCCGTGTTGCCGGCTCACTTTTAGATTATGGACGAGTTCAGCGCGGCGACGTGGATTTTCCAACCTGGATAGGTGATCCTTTCAATGGGATCACCCCCTTTGTTCAGGAAGTGGCGGATTTATTTACCAAAGGTGGTTTGCCCTGCAGAGCGGTGGAAGATATTGAGGGTGTTGAGTGGTGTAAAATCATCTGGTGGGCACCATCATCCATCAGCGCAGTGCTTGCCTGGTTACCACAAGTAGAAATAATGCAATCCCCTGAATTTGCTTACTTAATGGTCATGATGACCAGAGACATGGTTAAAGTTGCAACGGCTTATGGGGTTTTGATTCAGGATTATCAGACAATTGAAGTGATGGACCGCGTACGCGGTACTATTGAAGAGGGTGTTCTTAATGTGATACAGCATGGGCGGGAGTGGGAAGCTCGTGGTGGAAAGGGCTATAAACAAGCGATGCTTCTGGATGTGGAACGGGGTCGCAGAACGGAGATCGAAGATACTGCAGGATACATCTGGCGGCTGGCAATGCAGAAGCACCTCAACGTGCCTTATCTGGATTTTGGCTATCGGGTTGTTAAAGCCTTTGATGACAGGTTGGTATGATAATCGATTCGCACACTCACGTTTGGACGCTCGATTCCCATAGATATCCCTGGCAGCCAATTGGCGGATATATCCCTGATTCCCCAGCAGATTATGACATTCTTCTGGCGGAGATGTCTTCTTGTGGTGTTGAGGCTGCCGTTTTGGTGCAGCCGACCCCGTATGGGTGGAATAATCAGTATCTCCTGGATGCCACAAGAATGTTTCCTGATCAGTTCAGGGCTGTTTGTTTGGTGGATCCTTTTTCGATCTCAAATGTTGCGGAACTTAAGAGATTGATGACGGAATGGAACATTGCAGGTCTCAGACTCAATTGGCATTTAGATACACCTGAAAGGTGGAAAAACGATCCTTCCCATCTGGCATTATGGTCAGGTGTTCAAGAGTTTGGCATTCCAATATGCATTCAACTTACCCCGCTTTATATACCGCTTGTTCGCTTTTTTTCTGAACGCTTTCCAGGAGTTAGAATCGTGCTTGATCACTTGGGCAGACCCAAGCCGGGCAGCAAACCCGAAGACCCTGAATTTGTTTCCTTCTTAAGCCTTGACAGTATTCCCCAAGTTTACGTCAAGCTGTCGGGACTTTATTACTTTTCACGAGAATCGGCGCCTTATAGAGATGTCTGGGAGTTGTTAAGAGAAACTGTCAACAGATTTTCACATCAGCGTTGCCTTTGGGGTTCAGATTTTCCTTTCATTAACATCCACTGGCGTTATCAGGCAATGCTCGATATGTTGGGAGAACTTTTTAAGGACAGTGAGGGATTGGAATGGTTGCTTGGCAAAACTGCAGAAGCTTTGTGGTTTTGAATGAAAATTGGAGTTGTAAAGATGAGCCAAACGACGGAAAAGGTGATTGTCAACGGTTTGACCTGGTATGAGAATCAGTTAAGACCGGCCGATATCTTGGTCACTAGTGAGGGTTTGATTGGCGCCATAAGCCAGCCCGGACAAATTAGAGCCTATATGGGTACCCAACAAGTTGATGCGCAGGGTAAATGGATCTTGCCAGGTGCGATTGACCTCCATGCACATTTACAAGACGGTACAGAAAACTTTTTTCCTGGTTCCTGTGCCGCGGCTTCTGGTGGGGTTACAACTTTTGTAGATATGCCGCCGTTTCACGTTTGTACTACTGCTCAAGGCGCCAGAGGGCGCGTTAATCTGGCGGATGCCGAGTCTGTGATTGATTTTTGTCAAGGGGGGGGCATAGTCGTCTCAGTCCACGACCTTGCAGATATGGCATCCTTAAAGAAAATGGGATTGCCGTATTTCAAGGTGTTTATGCCTGCCGATCCGCCAGTAGATGCGGCTTTGTTATGGAGAGCTGTTCAGTTTGCGGCTAAATATGGTTTGCGGATGGCAATTCATGTTGAAGAGGCAGGTTGTTTTGAAGAACCAGTCAACTGGAATGACCCGCTTGGTTTTGTTAATTCCAGACCCGTTGTAGCTGAGACCAGCGCTGCTGCTCAGGTGTTGGCAATGGCAAGGGCAGCCGGCGCGCCGGTTCATATTTGTCATGTCTCGAGTGGTATAACTGCGGAATTGATTGACTGGTATAAGTCACACGGAGTTGATGTAACTGCCGAGACTTGCCCACATTTTTTAATTTTAGACGAAAGCGCGTTCTTGACTTATGGATCGCGTGTGAAAACTACCCCTCCATTGCGCAAAGCTCAAGATTGTCAATTGCTCTGGCAGGCGCTAAATGACGGTGTGATTGATGCAGTCGCCAGCGATCACTACTTATCGGAAGATCCTTCAGCATCTTTGACGCCTGATTTAGAACAGAAGGAAGGTGGGATTGCTGGTATTGAATTGACGCTTGCCCTGCTATATCAGGCTGGTATTTACGAGGGACGTTTGTCGTTAGAACGCTTCGTTCAGGTGCTTTCCATAGCACCCGCTTGTATTGCAGGCATCTGCGGCAGAAAAGGCAGTATATCGCCGGGTAAAGATGCCGACTTGGTGATTTTCGATCCTGACCAAGAATGGGAAGTACAGCCCTTTCACAAGGATTCCCGAATCGCCACAACTCCCTATCAGGGGTGGAAGTTGAAAGGGAAGGTTTTGTCAACACTGGTGCGGGGGAATGTGGTTTGGGATGGAAAGAAAATTTGTGTTGACAAGGGCTTTGGTGAATGGGTTGTCTGTTCAGGCTTTTCATTATGAAGAATTCTATTGGAGGTGAAAACATCATGACAATTGATCTCTTAATTAAAAATGGCGTAATTATCACCATGAACCCGAAGCGCGAAGTTATAGAAAGCGGCGATGTTGCTATTCATGAGGGCAAAATTATTGCCGTCGGAAAGAACCTTGCTTATGAGGCTCTAAAAACCATAGAAGCAAGTGACAAAGTGGTTGTACCCGGTTTTATCAATGGACATTCACACGTTTATCAATCCCTGATTGAGGGAATAGGATATGACATGCATTTTGATCCGTGGAACTGGCGCTTTTTGTTTCCTGTCGTTTCGAAAATTAGCCCGGAAGATTCACAGGCAAGCGCTATGCTTGCTGCACTCGAACTCATCAAGAATGGCGTTACAACGATCTCGGATCACTGGTATCTGCATACTCACATGGAAAATATTTACCGTGTTACTGAAGTGTTTGATCAGGCTGGACTGCGTGCGCAGATGGTATTTGGGTTACTGGATCAGACCTTTGCAGGCGAACGAATTGATTCGGAATATATGACGATGATCCAAAAAGAAGAGGCGTTGGTTAATGAGGCGCGAAAGTATTACCGGACCTGGCACAACCGCAATCGCACGACCATTGCACTTGGTCCGGGTTCTACGGAAGACATCAGCGAGAACCTGATGCGAAAGACGGTTGAGCTGGCTCGAGAGCTGGATGTGAATGTCAGCACTCATGTAGCTGGCTGGATTGAGATCAATTCCTATACGATCAAACGCTTTGGTGAGCGGGATTTGGAGCATTTTCATTCGTTAGGGCTGACGGGTCCCAAGGGAGTCATGTTCCATGCCGTATGGCTTTCCGACCGTGAAATTGAGATTATGGCAAACACAGGGACCAAAGTGGTGCATTGTCCGATAGCGAATGCCTACTTGGGATATGGCATTGCGCCGATCAGCCACATGCTCAGTCGCGGAATCGCCGTCGGCTTAGGCACCGATGGCGCCGCAAGTTACACCTATGACATGCTCGAGGTGGGGCGCACAGCAGCCATGCTGCAAAAAGCCAGCAAGTTAGACGCAGAAGCAGTCACAGCAGAAGAGGTAATGGAAATGTTGACCATTAACGGCGCAAAGGTGCTTGGGCTGGATAAAGAAATTGGTTCGATTGAAGTGGGTAAAAAAGCGGATTTGATCGTCCTGGACTTTCGTGTGCCGCATCTGTTGCCGGTTGGGCGTTGGTTGCCCAAACTTGTTTACAGTGCGCGCGGTAGTGATGTTGTTCATACCATTGTTGAGGGCAGGCTATTGATGGAGGACCGAAAAGTTCTCACTCTGGATGAGGAAGTGGTAATGGCACAGGCGCTGGCGAGCCGCGAAGGTTTGGTCAGGCGTGCTGGGCAGGAAACGCGTGACCTGCTGGCAATGCCTTGGCCCAAATCTGGCCCAGCCTGGCGTTCAATTGTGCGGTAAGGAGGTGGCATGAGCGAGACTGGATTGTTCTTAACGGTAAATGGTGTCAAGCACAAGGTTGACCCTATACATGCCGATTGGACGTTGTTGCGGTATTTGCGCGAAGTTCTTAGACTGACTGGGACGAAACAGGGTTGTGATAACGAGGGCACCTGTGGTCTCTGCCGCGTAGTCGTGAACGGAAAAGCGCGTAACAGTTGTACGGTAAAGGTGTCTGCACTGAATAATGCAGTGGTTGAGACGATAGAGAGCCTCTCGGAGTATAAAGAGAAACCACATCCTCTTTTGCAGACTCTTGTTCAGGACGGTATTTTTCAATGTGGTTTCTGCGCGCCGGGGGCGATCATGACCGCCAAAGCTTTGATTGATCAGAAACCAAATCCTGACGAAAAAGAAGTCCGGCAGGTCTTAAGCGGTGTACTCTGCCGCTGTGCCGGGTTGAATCGCATGGATCAGTCTGTTTTGCGCGCTGCGGCTATTTTGCGGGGCGAGGCAGAAAGTTCCTGGAAAGAAGAAGATACTGCCGATGAATATATGATGCTGGATAAATTGACCGGACGGTTAAAGTATACGGACGATCTTTCGTTTCCGGGGATGCTGTATGGAAGTGCTTTGCGTGCTAATGTTCCTCATGCCAGAGTCAGAGGGATTGATGTCAGTGAAGCAGAGGCAATGCCCGGTATCGTGCGTGTTCTAACCAGCAAAGATATTCCCGGCGAAAACGTCTATGGCGTGATTGTGGCAGACCAGCCTGTCTTTTGTGATGAAACTCATGATGTTTTGTATGTAGGGGACGCCCTTGCTCTGGTAGTTGGCGAAACGCCAGAGCAGGTTCGGGAAGCTTTATCCAAAATCAAGGTTGAACTTGAACCATTACCTGTAGTTTCTTCAGTCGAAGAGGCTTTGTCTCCTAGCGCACCTGTGCTTCATAAGCGTTTGGCGGAACAGTATCCTGGCATGCCGAATGTGCTGGTGCATTTTCATACCAGCAAGGGTGATATCGAAAGGGGTTTTGCTGAGGCAGATATTGTTCTCGAAGATGACTATGAAGTGCCCTTTGTAGAACACGCTTATATGGAGCCAGAAGTCAGTATTGCTATGCCAGAAGACGATGGAATAGTTGTGTATGCAGGGAGCCAGGGCCCGACCGATGATCGCCGCCAGATTGCTGTTGTGTTAGGTTTGTCTGAAGAAAAAGTGCGCATTGCTCATATGTATATGGGTGGTGGTTTTGGGGGAAAAGAGGATGTTTCAACACAAATTCATGCGGCGCTGGCGGCTTACTTAACCGGACGTCCAGTCAAAGTGAAGTGGAGTCGTAGCGAGTCATTATGGGTTAGCTACAAGCGGCACGCTGCTAAATTACATTACAAAATGGGCGCTAAAAAAGACGGTACACTGGTTGCGGCAGACATTCGGATTTACGGCGATACAGGTGCATATGCTTCTGCTGGAGAGGCAGTTTTGTTCCGCATGTCTGCTTTTGCTTGTGGACCTTATGTTGTTCCACATGCCAATGTACATACTTACGCAGTGCACACGAACAATCCACCCTGTGGCGCCTTTCGGGGATATGGCAGCCCTCAGGTTGCTTTTGCGGCTGAATTGCATTTGCAGAAGATCATTGATGCTTTAGGGTTGGATTCTTTTGAGGTGCGTCTGAAAAATGGATTGGATTTGGGCAAGGCAACTATTACCGGCGATGTGCTAACGGAAGAGGTTGGGGCTGGGTTGATTGCTTGTTTGCAAGCCGCAAAGCAAAAGTTGGAGCAGATGCCGCTCCCTGAGCTGTTGCCTGGCGAGAAACTGGGAATTGGGATTGCGGCTGCTTATAAAAACGTTGGATTGGGTTCGAATATACCAGACCGTTCTGGGGCGCGGGTTTCTCTTGAAAAAGACGGCACGTTCCTGGTGCGGCATGGTGCAACAGATATGGGACAGGGTTCCAATCAGATGGTCGCCACTGTTGCTGCTCGCGTGCTGGGGGTGCCTTTGCGCATGATCCGTGTACACACAGGCGATACGCGTGAAGACCCGGAAGGCGGCATGACCACTGCTTCGCGGGCAACTTTTCTTTCCGGGAATGCCACGCTGAAAGCCAGTGAAGGGTTGCGTTCTTTGATTTGGGAGACCGTGTCCAGTGAGTTCAACGTTCCAGGAAATGAGCTTGAGATTCGCGAAGGTGCTTTTGTCCGACGCAGCACGGGAGAAAAACTGATCTCATTAGTGGAACTGGCACAAGGTGATGTGGACTATTCGTTTGAATATTTCTATGACGCACCCAAAACACAGCCACCTCCTGCGCATAGTGAGGCTTATCCCCAAAAACCAGCCGCACCGCTCCATTTTGCTTATGATTTTGGCGTTCAGGTGGCAATGGTGGGCGTGAATCCGCAAACTGGTGATATACGTGTCATTAAGCTTATTGCTGCTCATGATGTTGGCGCGCCATTGATATATCGAAATGTGGTTGGTCAGATTGAAGGTGCAGTTATTCAAGGATTGGGATACGCCTTGACTGAACAATTTATTGTCAAAGATGGCATCCCGCAGACGATTCGTATGAAGGATTTAGGATTATTGCGGTTGCGGGATGTGCCACAAATCATCCCGATTGTAGTGGAGGATTATCATCCTAAGGGTCCTTTTGGTGCCAAAGGGATGGGCGAATTAGCCATCTCACCAACTGCACCGGCAGTGGTGAACGCGATTCACGATGCTGTTGGGGTGTGGGTCAATAGCCTGCCAGTTACAAGAGAAAAATTGCTAGCTGCTTTACAGACAGAAAAGGAAGGAGGAAAAAAATGAGGCTTAAAGATAAGGTCGTGCTTGTAGTGGGTGCTGGTGAACATCTGGGGCGCAGCGCACCGCTTTTATTTGCTCAGGAAGGTGCAAAAGTAGTTATTGCCGCACGGCGTCAGCATGTGTTAAATGAAACCGCAGATATGATTCGAAGTAAGGGTGGAGAAGTGGCGGTCTGCGTTGGCAGTGCGGCTCAGCGGGATGATGCAGAACACATGGTGCAGACTGCAGTCAGCCAATTTGGTCGGTTGGATGTTCTTTATAACAACATTGGTGGCGGCTGGGTTGAGCTTGATAAGAAACTGCACGAGATTTCCGAACAGGCTTATGAGCAAATTATTTCCAGCAATTTGACTGCTGTTTATAACGCTTGCCGAGCGGCAATTGTCCAGTTTTTGAAACAGGGCAAAGGTGGCTGCATCATCAATGTGGTTGCTTCTGAACATGTGCGGCGTATGGCAAATCCAATTTATGCCTATACAAAAGCCGGCATTATTGAAATGTCAAAAAATATGGCAAATGATTATTTGGATGACGGTATTCGAGTCAATTGTCTTGCTCCTGGGCTTTTTGTGTATGAACCCGTCAAAAACCCTGTGGTCAGTCCGATTGTGACGCCCCTGATTCGCCGTCTGCCCAAGACAGCACGTCAGGGTGACCCGGCAGACCTTGCATACGCAGGCTTGTTTCTCGCCAGTGATGAAGCCAGCTTTATTACAGGGGTCTGTATCACAGTGGACGGTGGTGATGATGTTAAGCTAACTGATCTGGTACTGGATTAGAGGCTGGAATGTATCGCGTTGGAGCGGCAGGGCTGATTCACGAAACAAACACTTTTTCGCTGACGCCTACACCGTTGGAGAGATTCATTCAGGCGGATGGATTTTATCCGGAAATGCGCTCAGGGGAGGAAATTTTCCGCTTCAAACAGGATCGGTATAACATAGCTTCCAGTGGATTTCTGGAAGCTGCTGACCGTTTGGGATTTGAGATTGTGCCGCTGGTATGGTGCGGCGCTGAACCGTCAAAACCTGTCTCTCAAGAAGGATTTGAATATCTCATTGGCTTAATCCTGGATATGCTCAAGCGGAGTCTTCCACTGGACGGGTTGTTTCTGGACTTACACGGTGCAATGGTGTACGGTGATTTTCAGGATGGGGAGACAGAAATTCTCAAACGTGTGCGTCAGATCGTTGGAGATTGTCCCATTGTTGTCTCGCTAGATTTGCATGGCAATATTGCGCCAGAAAGTTTTCGTCTGGCGACAGCGATGATCGGCTACCGTACTTATCCCCATGTGGATGGATTTGAGAATGGGGAACGGTGTGCAGTATTAATGTATAAGATTCTGGATGGAGTTCCCATTTATGGTGCCTTTCGGCAATTGCCTTTCTTAATGCCGAGCACGACTCAACCGACAACAAAAGAGCCAGCTTCGTTGCTATACGCGTATTTGGAACAGGTTGAGAAACGTTTTAATTTACTCTCGGCAACGATTATGGAGGGTTTTCCGCCTTCAGATATGCCGGATACCGGACCTTCTGTGTTCACATATGCCAGCGAGCAACGGGCAGCGGAGCAGGCTTTGGAACAATTATATGAATTTATCCTTTCAAAGGAGCATCTATTCACCTGTGATCTGGTTGAATGGGATGAGGCAGTGCAGAGAGCAATCCGATTGGCAAAGCAGGGTCAAGGACCGGTGATTCTGGTGGATGTTCAGGACAATCCAGGTGGAGGCAGTCCATCTGACACAATATGGTTGCTGGAAGCTTTAGTCCGGTATCGAGCGGAGAAAGCTGTTGTCGGGTTGATCTATGATCCTGAAGTAGCCTCTATTGCGCATCAGGCTGGCGAGGGATCATGGATTGAGGTCGACCTGGGTGGAAAGTCGCTCGAAGGGCATTATCCGTTTCATGGTCTATTCAGGGTGGTCAAATTATGGGACGGCGATTTCTATGGCACAGGCCCAATGGTAAAGGGCCGTTTGCTGAATTTTGGGAAGATGGCGCAACTGAAAATTGATGACGTGCGTGTGGTAGTCAGTTCAGTGCGGATGCAGGCGCTGGATCGTTCTTTCTTCCGTGTGGTGGGAGTAGAACCAGAAGAGATGAGTATCCTAGCATTGAAAAGTGCTAATCATTATCGCGCTGATTTTGGTCCCATCGCGGGGGAGATTATCAACGTTGAAGCCCCAAGCGCAATTATCGAGGATCCTAGCAAGATTCCTTATACCCGCCTGCGCGAGGGGGTGCGGCTTAAAGGATTAGGACCTGTCTTTAAGAGAGTGAGCTGAAGGCTGAAAGATTTCTTTGGAGGCTAAGAATGCCTGTCAGTACGAAGATACCAGATAGTCACCTTGATTTGTTCCAGAAGCGTGCTTTTGCCCATTTGGTTACTTTGATGCCAGATCATAGCCCTCAGGTGACGCCAGTATGGGTTGATTTTGACGGCGAACACATTCTGATTAATACAGCGCGCGGGCGATGCAAAGAGCGCAATGTGCAACGCGACCGACGGGTGGCATTATCTATTTTAGACCCAGACAACCCTTATCGCTATATTGAAGTGCGTGGTCGGGTGATTGAAATTACTGCCGAAGGGGCGGACGCGCACATTGATCGCATGGCGCAAAAATACACCGGACAAAAAAGATTCCTCTGGCGTTCTCCCGGCGAAGTGCGCGTATTGTTAAAGATAAAGCCTGAAAAGGTAATTGCTCACTAGAGCATCTCCCAAAAAAGCCCTCGAAAGGGCTTTTTTGTTGGCAGCAGGGTTTCGTCCGGGATTCAAGATATTAACAAGATGAAAACCCAGATTTAATATCACATTCAATATAACTTAAGAGTGCCCTGGTAAATTAGGAATGAGGAATTTCTAGAAGATTGGAAAGGTTTATGGGATTAGCCGATTTACACATTCATACTGTTTATAGCTATGATGGAACAGCTTCAATTTCGGCAGTGCTCAAGTATGCTGCCGATTATGCCAAGCTAGATGTCATTGCAATTACAGATCATGACTCGATAGAAGGTGTTTGTGAAGCGCTAGAATTGGCGCCATCTTATGGAATTGAGGTCATACCGGGTAGTGAAGTATCCACAGCGGATGGGCATTTATTGGCGTTATTTGTTGAACAGGCGGTGCCATCAGGGCTTTCGCTCTATGATACGGTCATGCGTGTCGGCGAACTGGGTGGCATTTGTATTGCTGCACATCCAACTGCACGTGGCACCAGCAGCCTGAGTTTTGAAAAAATTTATGAGGTGCTGCAAAAGCCCGAAACCAGAAAAATTCTCGTTGGTGTTGAGGCTTTTAATGGTGGATTGGTTTACACGCGTAGTAATCCATTGGTTGAATGGAAAGCGCGACTCTTGCCTCTGGCGCAGGTAGGTAACAGTGATGCACATGTGATTCAAGCGATTGGGCAAGGCGCAACGGAGTTTATCGGTCGCACTGCTGCAGAGTTACGTTCGGCGCTAGAAACAGGCGCAACAAAAGTGCGTAAAGGACGCGGGTTGGATGGATGGGCTGTTTTGCGCCGCTATATTCCGTACTATCTAATGCGTAAGCTGGGCTGGGTAGTTTATAACCCGCATCCGCAAGCAGCCTTTACTTATGCGCGTTTGTCTCGAGTACGTGGGTGTCAACAATCACTGGCAGCTTGAAGCTAACAAAAAAGTCACGCAGTATGACTGCCAATATCCTGTTCATTTGTGGTTCGCTCAATCAGACAACCATCATGCACAAAATTGCCAAGGAGTTGTCTGAATTTAACGTTTTCTTTACACCATTTTATGCAGATGGTTTGATTGGTCTAGCAGCAAAAGCCAGGTTGGCAGAGTTTTCGATATTGGGAGGGCGACATCGAAAAGCTACGGAAGCCTACCTTGCTAGGGAAAATTTGCCAGTTGATTTTGGCGGTAAGTCACGATCTTATGATGGGGTAGTTACCTGTACAGATTTAATTGTACAAAGAAACGTGCGGGGAAAAAGATTGGTTTTAGTACAGGAAGGAATGACGGAAGGGGAAGATTTTCGTTACCATCTGGTGAAACACCTAAAATTACCAAGATTTCTGGCGAATACGGCAGCGACCGGACTTTCCGATGCCTATCATGTCTTTTGTGTTGCTTCACCAGGGTATCGTGATCTATTTATTCGTAAGGGTGTCAAGCCGGAGAAAATCGTTGTTACCGGTATTCCCAATTTTGATAACGCGGTTGAATACCTGAACAATGATTTTCCCTTGCGAGGATACGTTTTGGTTGCTACATCCAGTATTCGTGAAACGCTAAAGTTTGACGATCGTGAGCATTTTCTGCAAAATGTGAGGCGAATTGCTGCTGGGCGGCAGGTTATTTTTAAGCTGCATCCCAACGAGGATAGTATCAGAGCTGTAAACGAAATTCGCAAGTATTTTCCGGATGCTCCCATCTATACAGATGGCAATGTTCATCACATGATTGCCAATTGTGATGTTCTGATTGCACAGAATTCTTCGGTTATCTATACCGCTTTGGCGCTTGGGAAAGAGGTCCATTCGTATCTTCACCTGGAAACTTTAAGGAAATTATTACCCATCCAAAACGGCGGACAGTCTGCCAAGCGGATTGCCGAGATCTGCCGCCAATTGGTTTATACGCCGCTTGCAGAGCTGAATCGTAGCGGGTTCAGAATCAGGTTAAGGAAAACGTGGGAAACTCTGTCATCATGAGCGCATCCCCCAGCGTTTGCGGCGTTGTTCATCTGACAGGTCAAAACCTAACGTGCCGCCGGGGTTGAGGATGCGCTCCGGGTCGAAATAGCCTTTCAGAGCGCGCAGGGCATCCATTTGCACACTGCCAAGGTGTTCTTCCAGCCAAGGGGCGACAATTTTACCAATGCCATGATGATGGCTAAGTGCGGCACCGCTGCGTTGAAACACATCCAGAATGCCGTATTGCAGTCGTAAATATTTATTAGGGTCATCCATACGGGCGATAAAAATGAAATACAAATTGCCTCCCTGAGGATAGGCGTGAGAGAGATGTGCCATGCATATGGTGTTTGGATGGCTCTTAATGAACTTACGCACAGCCTCATGCACGCTTTCCATTTGTGACCATCGGACAGCGCATTCGAGGGTGTCAATGATAATCCCGAAATCCTGCAAGTCCTCGCGTAGATAGGGATCGCGAAAGCGGTCACGCTTCCAACGTTCGGTGACGCGGAAAGGAGTGAGCGGCAGGGCACTCTGCTGGCGACAGATAGTATGTATCTGGTGATAAAGGTTGCGCGTGTATCCAGCGCCTCCATCGCATGAACCAAGCAACAAACAGCGTTGCATAGGGTGATAACCAAGTGCTTGCAGGATACGATCGACGGATGTATTGGCAATGTGGTACATGTGCAGGGCAACGTCGGTTTCTTCAGGATCGGAAAGGCGAAAGATCGAGGGACGGCCATCCTCGCTTTGCATGATCTGACGTGTTGCGGTAAGAGCCTCTTGCCAGGTTTTGAAAAGATAACTGAAGCGGCGGCAATTTTGCGGCAGATAACGGAACACTTTAAGCGTTACCGTAGTCAAAATGCCAAAACATCCTTCTGATCCAAGCATGATCTGATTGAAATCGGGTCCGGTAGCCTGGCGCGGATAGGCGGGTGTATGCAGGATACCGCGCGGGGTGACGTATTCTTGCGCCAACACCATATCTTCGATTTTGCCATAATAGGTGGAATTTTGCCCAGCACCACGCGTGACCACCCAACCACCCACACTGGAATACTCAAACGATAGGGGAAAGTGACCACAAGTATAAGCGCGCTGTGCATTCAGTGTCTCAGAAGCATGGTTGAGGATACGTTCGAGTTCCGGCCCAGACATACCAGCCTGAACGGTGATAGTCTGATCCGTCTCGCTGAAATCAACTACCCGGTTCATGTGGACGCTCATGTCCAGCATGACGCCGCCGTAAACTGATTCTGTACCGCGCGTAACCGATGATCCACCACCGCGCACGTAAAGCGGTATGCGTTGTTCGTTGCAGTATCGGACGATTTGTTCGATGTCCGTCGTGTGACGCGGGTCAAGGACAATATCCGGCAGGTTCTCCACTTGATGGCAACGTAGGCGGATGAGGTCAAACATGGCTTTGCCGTATGAGGCACGCAGGCGGGAGTAAGTATCCAGATGGGTGTTTTTAACGCCGACAATGGATTGCAGGGCAGCCAGGTGGTTTGCTGTTAGGCGCGGCGGCAGTTCCTGCTCGAGTGGTTCTAACCCATGATGGCATGGCTGCTTAAAATCCTCATCGCTCATCTGGAGAGCTTTTTTGAGATATTCATACAATCCACGATTGGGATGTTTGAAGTGCGCAGGGTCGCCCCATTTGAACAATGAGCGGTAAGAAGTGGCGGGCGGCGGCGTTTCGATCCAGGAAGGTAAAAAAGATGCGGAAGACTGCCTCATGTTTTATCCATTTTATTTTGCGTATAGCCAAGAGGAGAGGGGCTGTAGCTATTGTGCCAGATTTGCTGGTACATGGCAACCTCTTGCGCCCAGCGGGTATCGCTCCAGCCCAGTTCTGGTTGTACAATAGTTTTTAGACGTTCCAGATGTTCTTGTGCGCCGTTTGCCAGTAACAACCCAATGCGCACGCGGCGCAGTAATAAGTCGTCCAAATGCTGAACGCCTTCCTGGCGCGTTGCCCAGCGCATTTCTGCCCACAGGTTAGGCGTGTTCGGAATGGGTCGCAGTTCATCTGCTTTAGCAGCTTGAAGCAAATCGGCAGTCTCGTTGCCATATCGTCCAAGCAGGTAGAGCAGTGTTTCCTGCGGCAGGGGAGCAGTAGGAAGCGGCTCTGGCAAAGGATCAAAAAGGGATTCGGATTTGATCAAGTGTAACTGTATTCCCATCTGGTTGGCGACAGCTTGTAGTGCTTCGACCGCCATAACACGGAAGGTGGTCAGCTTTCCGCCGGTGACGGTCAGTAGTCCATCTTCTAACCACACCACATGAGCGCGTGATTCTTTTGATGGCTCGGCAATACGACCGCTTCGAATAACTGGGCGTAAACCGGCAAATGTGGCGATGACATCGTCTTGCGAAAGTTCCAGTCCGGGAAAACAAGCACGCACTGCGTCCATTAAATAGTCAATCTCAGCTGGCGAGGCGCAGGGTTCGCACTGTTGCTCTTCCAGTTCTTGGGAGTGATCAAGATCGGTGGTGCCAACAATGGTGACGCTTTCCCAGGGGATGACGAACATGGCGCGATGGTCGCGCGGATGAAACAGGGTAACTGCCTCATGGATGGGAAAACGCTCAAACGGGAATACCAGATGCGAACCGCGTAGCTTGCGCAGGCGTGGTGATGCACCGAGTTGGGCGCGCAAGGCATCCGACCAAGGACCGCTGGCATTAACGACTAGACGTGCCCGCACTTCCAGCGCGTCCCCGTTGGGTTGGGAGGTGTCACGCACCAGCGCGCCGCAAACCTGTCTGTTTGCATCACGTAGCAGGCGTTCGACGCGGGCGTAACTGAGCGCAAGTCCCCCGTGATGTGTTCCCTCGCGCAACAGCCGCAGCACCAGCCGTGAATCGTCCACATGTGCATCCCAGTACTGACAGGCGCCCTGCAGTCCGTTCTGGCGCAGGAAAGGATAACGCTGCAACAGAGCATCTTTTTCATAGCGGCGATGATTCCATTTCGGAGCGAGCAGATCGTAGATAATTACACCGAGATGTAGTTGCCAGAGCGGTGCACAATCATCATAGCCAGGTGCAAAAAAGCTGAGTGGGGTGACAAGATGCTTTGCTTCACGCAACAGCCATTCGCGTTCACGCACAGCTTGGCGGGTAACGGCAAACTGGCGGTTGCGCAGATAGCGGAAACCGCCATGCACCAGTTTAGAGGAACGGCTGGATGTGCCAAAGCTGAAATCCTGAGCTTCGACGTGTTTGTAACATCAGCGGTGGGTGAATTTCGGGAAAAGGCAAAAGGCAGGAAGTCCCCCTGCCCAATAACAGCTTAGAAAGCAGCACCGGACCCAGC
>Ga0308389_1000477_pt1 | contig 29202 bp, 29 predicted proteins | sample Hotspr2Sample148_FD_202362 | JGI IMG/M metagenome (GOLD analysis project Ga0308389, IMG submission 202362) | Hot spring phototrophic mat microbial communities from Mushroom Spring, Yellowstone National Park, Wyoming, United States - 20040719_148 ... | reverse complement strand
AATTCTGTATTGCTGATATGAATAAGATTAATTTCTATGATGAAAAGTTTAATTTTTTATATTCTGTTCACGCAAAAGGGACGGTGCTAAACATAAATCCAGTGAGTTTTGGTATAGTTTCAATAACACTCCGTCCATTTTACGATAAAGCAGAAATTTGGGGTTCATCAAATCATGAATTCAAAGTAATTGGAAATTTGACTTTATCAAAGCCTAACCTGTCTACCTTTTTAGAATCATTTTCTAGAAAACTAAACGGAGATACTCTTATTGTTCTGATTAGTGGGGAACCATGTTTAGTCAAAATACTGACTTTTGAAAATGAAGTGAAGGTTCTTAAATACTTGAGGTCATTTCCAAGTAAGTTCAAGATACAAAATCGTGATGCTAAAAGTAGAGTCAATATTGAGAAAGAGACTGACGAAGTTGGGAGAGTTTTTAATCTGCTCGTGTGTGAAGACTATATTTTTCTATGTTGGTTTAATCCAAATGAAAAATTATTCATAGACGTCTATAATTCAGATTTTGATCATATTTTGACTACTATTGAAGCGAAGGCAAGTTTTTCGTTTGATTCCAAAAATTATTTATATGAGATTATTCCGGTCAGAAATGAGAGGAAAATTGAAAATCCGACATTGAAGAGATACAAAGTTAATAAAAAATTACTAATCGAGTTGGAGAGAAAACAATGAAATTCAACTATTTAGGTATTGCAATTCCTATCTTGTGCTTCGTTTTTAGTTTATACACTTAATGAGAAGAAAAAGATTGCAGCTGAAAAAAATATGCTCTCTGAAAGACTTTCTCTGATGAAGGAAGATGAAGAATTGAATTATGAATTAGTAGGAAGAAAGATTTTCTTGGAAAAAAATGACTTTATAAATCAATTAGAGACTTTTCCTATCAACCGTGAATACATCTTAGTTGTTTTTTTCTCAATGAAGCATTGTAACAGTTGTGTGCAAAGCGAAATAGAGATGATAGAAAATAAGTTAGAAAAATCAAATATTGATATCTTATATATTGCCAATACAGAAGAATATGGTTTGGCGAAGCGATTTGCTTTATTGAACCATCTTAAATATAAGGTACTAGAATATAACTTTGGTCAGATTACAAACAAAGTTTTTTCAAAAGAGGTTTCTTTTGTGAAAGTTTTTTTTTAGTAAATGGTAAAGTCGCTTATTGTCAGACTGCAAGTCCACAAAACATAGAAAGAAGTTACAAGTTTATTGAGAAAATTTTAAAGTTCAGTGAATAATATTCTTATTTACTATAATCAAACTTTTATGATATTTTTAGATTTGTAGTGTGTTTGTGACTTATGACAAACAAGCCAAAGTTTCTACTGCTACTGACAATGATAAAAGTAAATAAACTGATAAGCGTGTTTTTAGGGCTTGTAATGATAATTGCTTTTTTTGGAAAAGGGATAGCCCTTGAAGAATTTGAGATTGAGATTAAAACAATGTTGATTCCCTTCTTATCTGCAATCACTGGTGTCCCCTCTGAAAGACAGGCGATAATCAAGGAAGTTGGGATGTTTATACTCCCATTAGTGTTATTGATTTTATTGATTGAATCTTTGATTGGGCTTTTTCTACTATTTGAGGTTCAAGTCAGGGCTTCTGCACTATCGCTGGTGCTGTTGCTATTGACATTCACGTTGGTTTTGATAGTTAATATCTTATATCCAAGTTCAGAGTTAAAAACCTGCGGGTGTTTTGGGGTATTATGGGAAGAGCCGATAACATGGTGGAGCGTGTTAAGAAATATAGTGCTAATAGGAATGGCGTGGATTGTATATCGTTCAGAAGCGAGCAGAAAATAAAGCCAAACCGAAGCAACAAACCGAAAACGAAAGTTCTTGGAAAGAAGGGAAGAAACAAGTAAGATAGGCGCAATTCCTGCGTGGGTGTAGGAAGATGTCTCGTTAACTTAAACTCTTAACAACTATGAAAAAGAAAATTGTTTTTGGGCTGTTAATTTTAGCAATTATAAGTTTTTCCATAATCACTATGGAAAAATTATTTGCTGCAGCTCACTGTGTCGCGACTGCAAAGTGTGCTGGCGGAGGAACTGTTACTTGCGTCGGAACCACTAACTGTGCTGCTGGAAATGGTTGGGTTAGTTGCGACTTTGGAAGTGCCACTGCTAGCTGCACACCGTTATAAATTTACAACTGAATTTTTACATTAGGAGGGCTTTATAGAAATCCCTCCTAATGTATTTGTTATAGGGGAATTGTTATTAACTTTCTGTATGAATTATAATGAATTACAAAGATTTACCACCCATATTTCCTGTTTCACTTTTCATGGCAATAGCATTGATATTACTTGTGGCAAGATGTAATATAGGAAAGGAAGGTTTAGAAAAAGTTGAAATACCAATACAATTAGCGGTTTCCGAATTTGGTGATGGAACTTTTTTATCAATTGCGCATGGAATAACAGTTGACAGCAACCTTATCTATATTGCAGATTCTAAAAATAAGAGAATTGTTGTGGTGGACACACAATTTTCATTTGTTCGGTCAATAGGGAAAGCAGGTAGAGGTCCAGGAGAGTTTGAGCATGTTACGCATCTGAAAACATTCGGGGACTATATTTATGTTTATGACTCCTCAATTAGAAGAATAAGTATTTTATCGAAATCTGGAATAGTGACAAGAATAATTACGCCGAAACATTTGCCAGGACTTTTAACGCCTTTCTATATTTATGATTCAGGGCGAATTTTACTTTCGGCACCAGAGAATCAAAAGCCCATTGTAGTTCTTTCAGACAGCGGAACGCTGATAAAAGAATTTGGCGAGCAGTTACCTGATTATGACGGAAAGATTTACCCTTTGAGAAACAGCAGATTCATATTCAAGACAGGAAATCAAATATTTGCTCTATGCACATCATTTCCATTTATAGAAAAATATGATGAAGAGGGGAACCTTTTGATAAGAAGAGACTTATCTCATGACTATGAAGAAATAAGTAATAGACTTAAAGAAGTAGAAAAAAAATACAGAAGTCTCGATGAAATAAGTAAAAGAACTAATGTGTTTAATCTTTTTACAGGCGCAGATTTAAGGGGTAACTTTATTTATGCAGCATTGAGCATAACAAAAGAAATAGATAAGAGAGAAATAAATACCCGTGAAATATTGCAAATTGATACGAGAAATTTGAAAATAAAAAAAGTAATAATTCCGAAAAATAAAGAAAAAGAAAGTATTATTTTTTTTTGGGTCTTGCAAAATCAGAGAATGCGATTTATTTGGGATCTGATGAAATTTACAAATTATACTACGATGAGTAAGATAATTTTTGAACAAAAACAAATGATTAAGCTTGTGGTGATGTGTATAACATCGATATTATTAGCTTTTCTATTTTGTTACCGATACTTTGAAACTCCTCAAGCATCAAAAAACACTTATCATAAGAAAATTCAAGAAAAGATAAATAAAATGCGAGAGAGTATTACCGATAAAAAATTGCATTCAATAAGTGAAATTGTGGGCAAAATAAATAAATCAAAAGTTCTTCTGCTTTATACGGGCTATGATTGTCATGAATGCTTAAAAGAATCATTCAATTATATGAGAGATATAAAAAGTAGCAATAAAATTGAGGTTTGTGTTATTGCATCGGAGTCGAACATAGGTGCAGATAAAATTCATTATGATTATGATGGAGTAATCTGGTCTGATCCAAAAAACGAGATTAGAAAAGAGCTAAATTACATTCTAACACCTGCTTTTCTAATGCTGGATAGCGGAGATACTGTAAGATTGGCTTCCTGGCTATTGCCTACAAATCAAGAAGAAAATAAAGAAGAATTTACAAAGATATAGAAAGTGGAAAGATAAAGATGGTAATACCAAAATATTTACCAGAAGAAGCAACGCTTTGTAACGATAAATTATACATTAGGAGTTTTTATTTAAGCGGATTAGTAGCAGAAATAGATGAAAACGGGGAAACTAAACGAGAACTATCAGCAACGGATACGACTAAAAGCTTTAGACTGAATTTGGGATTGCAAGGCGGGATATTATCGGATAAAGACTTAATACTTGTAACTTATAATCACGCAACTCCAATTTATGCTTATTCACTGACGGGAGATTCACTGTTATTTATTGCAGATACGCCTATCTCGATTCCGATTCCAAAGCCATATTTTGAAAAAAGCGGTAATAAAACAACTTACTCTACGGATCCGAAGTCCACTATTCTTGTGAATTTGGACGTGAGAACAAATGACGAGTTTATTTTTGCATTATACTCGGGGGGAATACTTGGAGAAGTAAAGTCTCTAACCGACATTCTTTTCACAGAAAATGCAAAAGTCATTAACATTTTCTCAAAAAAAGATGGAAAATATCTCTGTTCAGCAAAACTTTCAGCCTTTATAAAGTCATTTGATGTTCAAGATAATAAACTTTATGCGATAACAAATCTAAATGAGAATGAGTTAACCAAATTCTTTGTTTATGATATTGATGTCAAAAAACTTAGAGAAGTTTCTAAAAAATGAATCCATAATTTTATACTTTTGTATTACTTTTTTATCTCTGACATTTTTAATTGCCGGATTAGGAAAAATTCTTGATACGGATAGCTTTCTGAAGTCAATTCGCCCTATGCCATTCCTTTTGAAATTTACAAACTCCGAAATAGTCATATTTGGAATTCTGTTGGGGATTTTGGAGATGATTCTCGCGACTCTGATTTGGGTTTCAAATTTCAGGAAACTTACTGCGATAGTTATTCTTTCCCTTCTTTTTCTATTCAGCGGGTTTATATCATATTTGTTAGTAAATAATATTCCTTCAAAATGTTCTTGTTTTTCACTTCTCTGGGAAAGAGTTTTGACACCGATGAGCCTGTTTCAAGATGTTGTATTGATGATTTTTTCTATTTATATTGTCAGAAAAAGCAATTGAAATAACTCATTGCGCAGGTTAAGAATTGAAAGAATTGAAGTAATAAGGATAATAAAAAATGAAGAAAAATTTAGCAAAGACTATTCTTGCTTCAATTTCGCTCCTTTTGGTTTTAGGAGTTGCTTACAAGGTCTTCACCAAAAGTGACGAAGCAACTGCCAAAGAAGAGCGAAATTTGCCTGAAATTCGCATCGAGCCGATTCGTGTGCGAACCGCACCAGTAAAGCGAAAAACATTGGTGCAGTCGGTCTCTGCCACAGGTATTGCGGAAGCGATGCGTCGGGTTCAAATTTCTGCACGTATTTCTGCTGAACTTTTGCGCCTGAACGCCAAGGAAGGCGGATTTTATCGCACAGGCGATACGCTCTTACAGTTTAGTGATAAAGAATTCCGCATTGCATTGCAAGAAGCCAAAGAAGAATATCTCAAAACACAAAGCGACTATGTCACTCAGCGAAGTGATTACGCCAAACTTGCACCTTCAGAACGAAATAAAAATAACCTTGAAGACATGCGCCGTAAATTAGAAGAGGCTGAACGGGGCAAGCATCAAGGTAAAATTTCAGAAAAAGAGGTAGAACGATTGCGTGAAGAAGTTGAATTTTCAGAAATTCTATCGGGAGAAAAATTAGATGATATTTTTCGCACACGGTCAGGATTTGCAAGAGCGAAAACGCAACTGTTGCGCGCTGAACTCAATTTGCAAAATACAGTGATTCGTGCGCCGTTTGAGGGCTTTGCATCAGGCATAAAAGTCGCGCAAGGACAATTTGTTGCCACAGGTCAGCCATGTATGGAATTTGTTGATATTTCGCGCATTCGGGTAGAAGTTGGAATATTAGAGAAAGAAGTGCCGTATATTAAAGTCGGAAATCGTGCCAGAATGATATTTAGTGCGTTTGTGAAGGATACACTATTCGGAAATGTAACGGCGGTAAGCCCTATTATTTCACCAGAAACGAAAACAGCAAAAGCGATTATTGAACTTGCAAACCCACAGTTTAGAATTAAACCTGGAATGTATGCAACGGTTTGGATTGAAGCGGCATTTTTTCAAAACCGCCTCGCTGTGCCTAAACAAGCAATCGTAGAGCGAGATGGACGAAAAATTGTTTTCGTTGCTCAAAAAGAACCTGACGGAAAGGAACTTGCGAAATGGCATTATGTTCAAACGGGCGAGGAAAATGACAAAGAAGTTGAAATTGTAGAAGGACTCGAGGAAGGTCAAGAAGTGATTATAGAAAATAATTTTACGCTCTCTCACGATATGCCAATTTCAAGAATACCTTAAACGAGCCTGTATATGCACATTGCCGAAGCCTGCCTCAAACGCCCGATTGCAACCATGATGTTTTTTATTTCGGCGATGATTGTAGGCATTATTTGCTTTCAAAAATTAAGCGTGAATTTTCTCCCCGATATTTCTACGCCGCGCCTGACGATTAAAACTACCTATAAAAACGCTTCCCCTGAAGAAATGATGCGACTGATTACGATTCCCATTGAAGAGACGATGAACACGCTGACAGGCGTAAAAAATATCCGCTCACTAACACGTGAGGGCGTTGCATTTGTGCAAGTAGATTTTTACTGGGGAACGGACATGAACTATGCGTTTATTGACGCACGCGAAAAATTAGACCGCCTTAAAGCATTATTGCCCAAAGAAACAGAACGCCCAACAATCCTGCGAGTTGACCCTGCCAGCGAACCAATTATGATGATAGTAATTACGCCAAAACAAGATTCCCTGCGCGCACTTACAAAATATGAGCAAAGCCAAATCGCCGAAGTGGCTGAAGCTCTAATTAAACGGCGGTTAGAGCAACAGGAGGGCGTGGCACAAGCAAGCGTGTTAGGCGCACCTTCACGCGAAATTCGCATTGTGCTAAATCCTGACGCAATAAATTCACTAAAACTTACAATTCCCGACATTGCCAGAGAACTTGCAAGCCAGAATATTATTTTGCCCGGCGGAAGTATTCGGCAAGGTAATTTTCGCTTGCCCCTGCGATTAGAAGGCGCATTGAGAACACCAAGCGATGTTGCAAATGCAATCATTGCACGAACCAAAGATGGGCGCGAAATTCTACTTAAAGATATTGCAAGCGTAAGCGATGACTTTGCAGAGCCAAAAGGGATTACACTATTTAACGGTATGGAGACCGTTCAAATTGCTATTCGTAAAGAAGCCGCCGCCAATACGGTCGAGACGGCTAAAAGAGTTAAAAAAGTATTGGAGGAATTGCGTAAAGAATTGCCAATGTATTCTATCGCAGTTGTTTCTGACCAATCTATTTTTATTCAACGCTCAATAGATGACATTCTTAATGCGATTTACATCGGCGCACTGCTGGCGTTTCTGGTGCTGTTCTTTTTTCTGAACGAACTGCGTTATTCATTTGTCATTGCAATTACAACGCCAATATCGATTATTCTAACCTTTATTTTTCTATACATCTTCGGCGTTAATCTGAACATCATTTCACTGACAGGCATTGCAATCGGAATTGGAATGCTTGGCGATAATGCAATTATCGTCATAGAAAATGTTTCACGCTTGCGCGATGAAGGCATGGAGCGCACAAAGGCAATTATTGAAGGTGTAAAGGAAATTAATGTTGCCGCCGCCGCTTCTACTTTTACGAATGTCGCTATTTTCCTGCCCGTAATTTTCACAGATGGTATCGCACGAGAAATTTTTAGAGATATGGGTTTAGCCATGACATTCTCTCTTCTTTCATCACTGCTGATTGCCGTTACATTAGTGCCAACTTTACTGAATTGGGGATTTGGAGAAGTGGCATTCTCAACACGATTTCTACGGCTTTCGGAAATTTCAAATGCAATTCTGAATAAACGCTTGGATATTCAATTACGCACTATTGCCCTGTATGAACGAGTATTAAAATGGATTTTAGCAAAACGGCATGCAGTAGTCATTGGCTCATTTGCGATTCTATTGATAGCATTAGCATTAGGAACACTGATTCCAACAGAAATAGTGCCGAAGTTGGCGCAAAAAGAATTGCGACTAACACTCACATTTCCAAGCGGATACAGGTTAGAGCAAATGACGCAAACCGTAAAACGACTCACCGCAAAAATTTTAGAGCAAAAAGACGTAGAGCAGGCACTCGCACAAATCGGGCGTATTTCAGAAAGCGATGCAATTTTTTCACTTGACGAAACAAATACGGCAAACACTGCCATATTGGACATCGCTCTGACCGAAACCGCAAATGAAGCCAAGCTGATTGAAGATTTGCGCCGAATCCTGCACGCACAATCGCAAGAAATACCGGTTGAATTTTCAGTTCTGCGCAAACAAACAACACTTGAAAAAATTTTTCGCCCTGAAAAAGATGATTTCAAAATTAAATTGATTGGAAACCGCATTGCTGAATTGCAACAAACTGCGCCGTTGGTGCAAACGCTTGTTCAAAGCATACCTGAAATTCGAGATGTGCGGTCGGGGTTGGAAAAGGCACGCAACGAACTATTGCTGACGCTGAATCGCGAAGCCCTTGCACGGTACAACATTGAGCCTGCTTTGGTTGAACGCATAATTGAATCCGCAACAAGTGGTTACTCGGCAACCCTGATTCAAGATGCGATTCAAAAAACTTCACTCACGCTTTACATAGAAGATGAACAAGCGAAAACATTAGAAGAATTGCTTTCACAAAAAATTAAAACGCCTTCGGGATATGTGGAACTGCGAGAGTTAGTGGAAATTAAATCGCAACAATTTTACAGCGAGCGATTTCGTGAAAATGGCAAAAATCAAATTGTGCTGAAAGCCAATGTGAGTGAAGGTATTTCAGCAACAAGTGTTGTTGAAAAAATTGAAACGCAAATCAAACAAGCGGGAATTTTACCTGTGGGGGTTCGCCTTGAAATTGGCGGTGAAAATGAAGAAGTAAAATCTTCATTTAAAAGTCTTCTAATTATTCTACTCCTCTCACTCCTTTTAGTGTATATGATTTTAGCGGCGGAATTTGAATCTTTGCTATATCCACTTGTGATTATGCTAACCAGTCCGCTTGCTATCATTGGTGCAATTCTATTCATGCTGTTAGTCGGTGAAAGTTACAATGCACTTTCGCTGATTGGGCTGGTGATTATGGTCGGTGCTGTCGATAACGATGCAGTGATTGCGACAGATTTTATTGTTGAACTTCGGCGCAATGGTTATTCAAGAAACGAGGCGATTTTTCTTGGTGTCTCTAAACGCTTGCGCTCGATTGTGATGACAACTGTTACAACCGTCGTCGGAATTATTCCACTTCTTTTCAACATCGGCAGCGGCTCGGAACTTGGTGCATCGCTCTCTACGCCGCTCATTGGCGGATTGCTTGCGGCAACACTTTTCACATTAGTAACAATTCCAGCCGTTTTTACTTACCTTGATGTTGGGGCAAATAATTCGGCGCAACTTTCCGATGATGCAGTTTCAAAGTCAGTGCAATAAACTCGGATATTGAAAGTTCTTCCGCCCGCCGTTTGAAATCAAAAGGCACGCCTGAAAGGTCGTAGTGAAGTTTCAAGTTATTTTCCAAAGTCTTTCTTCGCATGGCAAACGCACGGCGAACCAAAAGACGAAACGCAGTTTCTAACTCGGCAGGAACTTGTGAAAATTCAGGCTGAAAGGAAAGACGAATCACGGCACTATTGACCTTCGGTTGCGGCTTAAAGACGTGTTTCCCAACCTTGAAGCAATACTCAACCTTCGCAAAGGCTTGCAGTTGAACCGTGAGAATGCCGTATTCTTTTGTGTGCGGTATTGCAGAAAGTCGGCGTGCGACTTCATCTTGCACCAGCAAAATGGCTTCGCAAAGGTGGGCGCGTTCATCAAGCAGTTTGAAGAGAATCGGCGAAGTAATCGCGTAGGGGATATTGCCCAAAACTTTGAGTTTTTTTCCTTGCGCAATCGTCGCGAGTGAAAGGTCTAACACATCGCCCTCAATCAAATTTACGGTTGGAAATTCGGTGCGAATGAAATGCGCTAACTCTTTGTCTAACTCAACTGCCGTGAAGTGCGGAACCATCTTGGCAATGTGCTTGGTGAGCGCGCCGAAGCCGGGACCGATTTCAAGCACCGTATCATCAGGCGAAAGGCGAGCGGCATCAATAATTTTGCGTAAGATGTTGTCGTCAGTCAGAAAATTCTGTCCGAAACTTTTTTTCGGCACGACTTCGGTCTCTTTATATTTGACCTTCATTAAATTCTTCATTGAGTTGACCTTCTTGAAATCACAAACAAGATGAACACAAAACTTCACTCACGCGGCGATAAAGCCACACGCGCAGGTTTCGGCGAAGCCTTGCTTGAAATCGGAAGCGATGAACAAGTCGTCGCCCTTTGTGCCGACCTAACCGAATCGGTTGGCATGAAAAAATTTGCCGAAAAGTATCCAGAGCGTTTCTTCAATGTTGGCATTGCTGAAGCTAACATGACCAGTATTGCGGCAGGGCTATGTACAACGGGCAAAATTCCGTTCATTGGCACGTTTGCAAACTTTGCCACAGGGCGCAGTTTTGACCAAGTTCGGCAATCGGTCGCATACTCGGAAAAGAACGTCAAAATTTGTGCGTCGCACGCAGGCTTAACACTTGGCGAAGATGGCGCAACGCATCAAATTCTCGAAGATATTGGCTTAATGCGTTCACTGCCGAATATGACGGTGGTTGTGCCAGCGGATTTTAGCGAAACCAAACGCGCCGTCAAAGCCATTTACAAACATCACGGCGCAACCTACTTGCGCTTTGGTCGCCCCGCCGTCCCCGATTTTACGACTGATGAGATTCCATTTGAAATTGGAAAAGCGATTGAACTCAATGCAGGAAGCGATGTAACCGTGATTGCGTGCGGTGTGATGGTGTGGCGTGCGTTGCAAGCGGCATACAAGTTAGAAGAAGAAGGCATTTCCGTGCGCGTGCTGAATATGCACACAATTAAGCCGCTTGATGTGCAAGCGATTTTGAACGCGGCAAAAGAAACCGGCGCAATCGTAACCGCCGAAGAACATCAAATCAACACGGGGCTTGGCGACGCAGTCGCAAATGTGTGTGCGCGAAGTTTCCCTGTGCCGATTGAGATGGTCGCCGTGATGGATAAATTCGGCGAATCGGGAACAGCAAACCAACTCTTAGAAAAATATGGACTCACTCACGAAGCCATCATGCAAAAAGTGAAAATCGTGCTGAAACGCAAACAAATGAACGCATAATGAGAGAACACGGATGGGACGGATTGGACAGATAAGACGCAGATTTTTTTCGGTGGGAATCCGTGAAAATCCGTTCAATCTGTGTGCTAATAATGATTCAGTTCTTTTTCTTCAAACAACATTTTAAGGAGTAATAACGATGAACAAAAAAGTTTTAATCGTTGGCACAACCGGCGTGTTGGGGCATCAACTTGTGCCGCTCTTGAACGAAAAAGGGTTTCATGTGCGTGGATTAGTGCGCCCGAAATCCTTGCACAAGACTAAAGATATGCCTGACTTTGAAATCGCACAGGGCGATATTATGGACGAAGACAGTCTGCGCAAGGCTTGCAACGGCATAGACTATGTGATTTCGTGTGTCAGTGCAGGCGAAAATAGAACTTCAGAATCGCGCGGCAATGCTGAACACTACGGACAAATGAATGTCATACATGCCGCAAAAGCCGCAGGTGTCAAACAGTTCATTTTTACTTCAACCCTCTTCCCAAAAAATTCGCTTGGATATAGTTTCGTGTGGGCAAAACTAATGACCGAAGAAAAACTGCGCGAGTGTGGCATGACCTACACCATCTTCCGCCCTTGCGGATTCTTCTACGAACTCTACTATCGCGGTGAGCCGATTGTCGAGAAAATCGATATGTTCCCGATTCTCGGCGATGGCAACACCATCACGCAAATGCTTGCGGAACAAGATGTTGCCAGAATGTATGTCGCCGCATTAGGCAATGAACAGTGCTTCAACAGAACGCTGGAAATTGGCGGCGGCACAACCATGAGTTTCAATGAGTTAATTGCGCAGTGGTCAAAAGTGCGTTTGAAATATGAAGGTCGCCCTGTGTGGCCACTACACATTCCGCTGACACCGACGCGAATTCTCGCTGAAATCATCAAGCCCTTTAATGAACAAATCTGGGGAATCGTGCATCTCTTGGATTTCAGTTACGACACCATGATGTGCGACATGAGTGAGCCAAAACGCATTTTGGGAATTGATAAACTGATGAGCCTTGAAGAATACATCACGATTGCCTACGAGAAGAAATACGCCCATCGTTTGAAGCGACAGGCAACCGCTGTTGAGCCTAAGGATTAAATGCAAGAACTTGTTTTAGCCTCAAAATCGCCACGCCGTCAAGCCTTGCTGAAATTGCTTCAACTGCCGTTTCGCATCTTGACGGCGGAAACAGGTGAAGAATTTGAGCCATCGCTTTCACCGAAAGAGATTGTAACCGAACTTGCGCTTCGCAAGGGAAAGGCGGTGCGTGAACGCTATCCTGCCGAAACGGCTGATAAAATCGTGCTGTCTGCCGATACGATTGTGGTGCTTGATGGCGAAGTGCTGAATAAACCGAATGATGACACGCATGCCTTTGAAATGCTTTCCAAACTGCAAGGCAGAACACACGAAGTTTTTACAGGCTTCGCGCTGATAAAAGGAGAATCAGTAGCAATGGATTTTGAACGCACTGCCGTTACATTCTCGCCTATGTCGGCTGACGAAATTCGCACCTACATTCGCACAGCGAAACCGTTGGATAAAGCCGGTGCCTATGGCATTCAAGATGATTTCGGCGCATGCTTTATTGAGCGCATTGAGGGCTGTTATTACAATGTGGTGGGGTTGCCACTCGCAAAACTTTACAAAGCACTCAAACAATTTGATGTATGAAGATTTACATCTTTCGGCACGGAGAAGCCGAAGACATCGGTAAAAACAGTGTGTTTCGCGATGAAGAGCGTCGCCTAACTGAAAAAGGAAAACAAGATGCGCAAAAGATGGGCGCATACTTGAAAGCCAAACAGCACAAACTTCAACTGCTCTTGCACAGCCCATTAGTGCGTGCGGTTCAGACAGCGGAAATGTTGGCGGCGGAATTAGGGTGCGAAAAAAAATCGGTCAATGAACTTTCAACCGACTTTGGCGTGCGAACTTACCTGGAAGTGCTGGGAAACTACATGAATGTGCAAACATTAGGCGTTGTGGGGCATCAGCCAACTTTGACCAAAGTCATTTCAACGCTGATTAGCGGCGAGCATCGCGCACAATTTCGCTTCGAGCCGTGTTCGCTTGCAGTGATTACGGTTGGCTCAACGTTGATGAGCGGCGAACTGCAACTGTTGCTTTCACCAAACGACTTGCCTTGAACTTACACCGCAGGCAATTCAATGCAGAAGGTTGCACCTTTGTCTTTGCCTTCGGATTCTGCCCAAATTTTCCCGCCCATCATCTCGATGTATTTTTTGGAAATGTAAAGTCCAAGTCCTGACGAGTGTTCGCCCGCCGTTGGTTGAGAGGAAAGTTTTTGAAACCGCCCAAAGAGTTTTTGCATATCATCTTCGCTTAATCCTTGCCCTTCATCTTTAACCGATATAAACACAGATTCGCTCGACGATTGGAGATGTTGAGACGGCTTCTTTTCACACTTGACAAAAATTTTCTTACTTGGCAGTGTGTATTTAATCGCGTTGGAGATAAGGTTATCCAAAACTTCCAAGAAGCGTTCCGAGTCAATGTTGGCTAAAAGGTTCTCGGCAATGTCAGAGTGAATCTCTTGTGCTTTGGATTGTGCTTTCGGAAGGTTCTGCTCGACGGCACTTTGCACAAGACTTGAAACATTTGCGACATGCAAATTCAGTTCGATTTTTCCAAGTTCAATCGCAGTCGATTGCAAGATACTTTTGACGAGATTGAACATTCGCTCCGACGCATTAAAGATGCTTTGCGAAAATTCTAAAACCGATTCCTTATCATCAGGAGAAGCATGGATAAGTTCGGCGAAAGTCATAATAGATTGAAGCGGGGCTTTAAGGTCGTGTGCGGCAAAGCTCATCAGTTCAGTTTTCAAATCGTTGAGTTCTTTGAGTGCGCGATTGGCTTCTGAAAGTTCTTGATTTTTCAAGCGATAAAGTTCGGCTTCCTTTTCCGACTTTTCTATCGCATTTGCAATTTGTTGATTGCGCAATTTCCTGCGAGCCTCTTCACTCATCAAACTTTCTTTGACATTCAAAAACGCTTTGTGATGAAAAAGTGCGTTCTTGTAGTCGTCCAGCAGCTCATAGAGTTCAGCGTAACTGCGGTGAATTTCATAGACAAGAGATTTGGCTTTAATGCTTTCAGCAATCGGAAGAGCGTGGCTTAAGTAAGATTGAATTTCAGACGCGTATTGCTGAATGTTTCCATTTTTGAGATAAAGATTAGCCAGTCCAAGTAACACCGAAGCCTCGCCGCGTTTGTCGCCCAGTTCTCTCATAATCGCAAGACTTTGCTCATAGTGCGAAAGTGATTCGCTTTCTTCACCAAGAGTTGCATAAATCATGCCTGTATTACGCAACGCAACAGCTTTTCCTTGAAGGTCGTTAGTTTGTTCATAGAGCGCAAGGCTTTCACGAAAGCATTTCAAGGCTTCAGTAGGCGCGTTCAAGGTAGCATAAACATTTCCGATGCTCACAAGAACAGAAGCCTCGCCACGCCTATCTTGAATACCGCGATAAAGTGAAAGGCTTTTTTTGAAGTAATCCAAGGCTAATTCAAGTTCTCCTGAAATGACCGAAATGTGTCCGATGTTCGATGTCGTTGAAGCAATCCCGATTGTGTAGTTGAGTGTTTCATATTTTGGCAAGGCTTGTTCAAAGCATTCCATGGCTTTGGCGTATTCGCCGAGTTCCATGAAAATCAGTCCGCTGGTATTCAGTGTGCTGGCTTCGCCTGAAAGGTCGCCCAAATCTCTAAACAAGCGAGAGGCTTCGCTTAAATCTTTGAGCGCAAGTTCATAACTTGATAAGCGTTGGTGGCAAATGGCACGATTGCGCAATGCTTTGGCAATCCCTTGAAGATAATTGGCTTCACGAGACCATTTCTCAATAAGATGGCAAAGCACGACGCCTTGTTTAGGGTCGTTGCGGCTCATCTCCCAAACAGATTCATTGAGGTCATTGATGGTTTGTAGCAGGTCGCTGGCACCGTGCAACCGTGATTTAAGCTCTTCGGCAGTAATCATTTGCGGTGTGCTTCTATGGTTCGTGTTAAAACAGGATTAAGAGTACTCCAAACAGTTTGCGCAATGAGGCGATGCCCTTCAGCAGTTGGGTGAATACCATCAGGTAAATTCAGATTCGGATTCCCTGCAACGCCTTCAAGCAAAAAAGGAATGAGCGTAATCGAGTTCTTCTTTGCCAGTCTGGGAAAAATCGCACGGAACTTTTCAGTGTAATCTTTTCCCATGTTTGGTGGGGCTTGCATACCCGCCAATACAATCACCATATCAGGATTTTTCTCACGTGCTTTATCGATAATGCCTTGCAGATTTTTTTCGGTCTCTGATGGCGCAATTCCACGAAGCCCGTCGTTCCCGCCGAGTTCAATTACTAAAACATCAACCTTTTGTTTTAAGAGCCAATCAATTCGGCGCAATCCACCCGCCGTTGTCTCGCCTGAAAGCCCCGCATTGACAACTTTGAACGGCAACTTTTCTTGCTCAATTCTTTTTTGAATCAGCGAAGGAAACGCTTCAGCAACATCAAGCCCAAACCCCGCAGAAAGACTATCGCCCAAAAACAAAATCACCTTCTCGTCTTGAAACCCAAAAGCAAAAAGGAAGAGCAGTAACGCTAAAAACACATAACGCATCAGCAAAAAGAAATGCAACCTTTTATAATGGTTTTGGTTTAGGTGAAGTAAGTTTTCGTGTAATGCAAATTGATACAAATTTATGAATCAAACCAAAGTCAATGAAATCTAACGAAAACTTATTCAAAGATGAGACAACAAGGCAAGATGTTGCTTATGCTCAAACGCGCCGCAAAACTTCAACAAATCCTCTTTAATAATGAGTCAAACAATTTTATCTGTCAAAGATTTAACTAAAACCTATCACAGTGGTGAACAACTGCTCACCGTGCTACATCGCGTCAGTTTTAGTTTGAACGAAGGAGATTCATGCGCGATTGTCGGACCGTCAGGAAGCGGAAAAACAACCTTGCTTGGATTGTGCGCAGGATTAGATAGACAAACTTCAGGCTCTGTGTCGCTGTGTGGCATTACGATTGATACACTTTCCGAAGATGAACGCGCCAAAGTGCGCAATCAATTCGTTGGATTTGTGTTCCAAAATTTTCAACTCATTCCAACACTCACTGCGCTTGAAAATGTGCTTGTGCCACTGGAACTACGCGGCGAGAAGGTTGATGAAAAAGAAGCGATTGAATTGCTCGATCGTGTCGGTTTGGGAAAACGCTTGTATCACTATCCGGCGCAACTGAGCGGTGGTGAGCAACAGCGCGTTGCGATTGCACGCTCGTTTATCAATCGCCCAAAAATTCTTTTTGCCGATGAGCCCACAGGCAATTTAGACGGAGAGACAAGCGAGAAAATCGAGTCGCTTCTCTTTGAACTCAATCGCGAAGCCAAAACAACGCTCGTGCTGGTTACGCACAATCTCGACCTCGCACGAAAAACCGAGCGCATCATTCGCTTGAAAAACGGTGCCGTTGTGTCTGATACATTGAACGAGATTCAAAAAGAAAATTTTAATCCCACAACGATATGATTGCGAGTTTGTTTAATCGTTGGACTTGGGTGATGGCATGGCGCGACAGTCGCACGCATCGCCAACGACTGTTTCTCTTTATTTCATCAATCATTCTTGGCACGGCGGCACTCGTTGCGGTCAATTCGCTTGGCGAAAGTTTGGCACTTGCCGTAAGCAATCAAGCCAAGTCGCTCTTGGGTGCAGACTTTTTAATTGAATCGCGTCAGCCGTTTTCAAAAGAACTCGAACGCGCGGTTGATTCGCTCGCCAAAAAAGCAGACATGGCGCGTGAAATTTCATTCGGCTCAATGGTCTATTTTCCCAAGCAAGCCAAAACGCGCCTCTCGCAAATCCGCGCCGTTACAGGCGATTTCCCGTTTTATGGTACGATTGAAACCGAGCCGAAATCCGCCTACCAAACGCTCAACACAGGGCGACACGCGCTCATCGATAACACACTCGCCATTCAATTCGGCGTGCAACTTGGCGACAGCGTTAAAATCGGCGACGTGAGTTTTCTTGTTAGCGGAATTTTGAAAGAAGTGCCCGGCGAAGCGGCAGTTGCCGCCGTGATTGGTCCGAGAGTGTATATCCCGCCAATGTATGTGGATTCAACGAACTTGATTCAAGTCGGAAGCCGCGTAACCTACAAAGCCTTTTTCAAACTGCCGAGTTCAATAAGTGCGAAAGCCGTTGTCGATTCGCTCAAACCAATTCTCAATTTGACTTCCGCCACAGCAACGACAGCCGAAGAGCGTCAGGCAACGCTGGGCAGAACGCTCGAAAATCTCTATCGCTTTTTGAACCTTGTTGGATTTATCGCTCTGTTACTTGGAAGCGTGGGCGTTGCCAGCGCGGTGAATGTGTATGTGAAGCAAAAATTGCAGACCGTTGCCACGCTTCGTTGTATGGGCGCGTCGTCGGGGCAAGCCTTTGCAATTTACTTGATTCAAACTTTTGCAATGGGACTTATCGGCGTGAGCATTGGTGCGGCATTGGGCGTATTTGTTAGCGCGTTTTTGCCAAGACTTTTGAGCGATTTCCTGCCGATTCAAGTCGAGTTCATCATCTCAATTTCAGCAATCGCTATTGGCGTATTGATTGGACTACTGATGGCGATTGCCTTTGCGCTCTTGCCGCTGATGGCTGTGCGCAACATCTCGCCGCTTCTCGTGCTACGCTCATCGGTTGATGATGAAAAAATCCAACAAGACCGCTTACGTTATGTCGTATTTGCATTTATCACGCTTGTTGTTTTGATGTTCGCAACGCTTCAAACGGATAGCGCGCTTTCTTTGGGCGAGCGATTCAAACAAGGTGCGTTCATCACGCTTGGACTTGGCATTTGTCTCGGATTGCTTGCGCTTGTTGCAAAAGGCACGATGGTTTCTGCGCGAAAGTTCTTTCCAAAGCATTGGAACTATGTGTGGCGACAAGGCTTGGCAAATCTTTACCGACCAAACAATCAAACACTCGTGCTGATTCTCTCGCTTGGCTTCGGAACAATGCTCATTTCGCTGATGTATCTGCTCCGAGCCATGCTCATCGAACAAGTTGAACTCACGTCAAAAGAAAATCAACCGAACCTTGTCTTTTTCGATGTTCAAAGCGACCAGCGTGAAGGCGTAGAGAACTTGCTCGCCGCGATTGATGCGCCTGTCATACAAACCATTCCGATTGTTACCATGCGCATTGCGGCAGTGAAAGGAAAAACCATTGCCGAAGCACGGCGCGATTCCACCATCAAAAGTGCGTGGCTGTGGGAATATCGAGTCTCGTATCGAGATACGCTCAACGAAACCGAAACCCTCGTGAAGGGCGAACTCGGAAAGCCTGTAACTTCGCCAAATGACAGCATCAAAATTTCCATCAATGAATTTTTAGCACAAGCATTGCAAGTGGATTTGAACGATGAAATCACCTTCGATGTGCAAGGTGTGCCTGTTAAATCATTTGTTGGAAGTATTCGCAAGGTAGATTTCAGGCGTGTGCAACCATCGTTTTCAATTTTGTTTCCGACAGGTGTGTTGGAAGATGCGCCGCAGTTTTACGCTGTGCTGACAAGGGCAACTGACGATGAACACTCTGCCGAAATTCAGCAAGCAATGGTTGAGATGTTTCCGAATGTCTCGGCGATTGATTTGGGTTTAATTCTTTCAACGGTAGATTCAATTTTGGATAAGGTCTCGATAGTGATTGAATTTATGGCGATGTTCAGCATTCTGACAGGTGTGGCGGTGTTAATCGGTTCGGTGTTGATTAGTCGATTTCAACGCATACGCGAGAGCGTATTACTCCGCACGCTCGGCGCGGTGCGTGCGCAGGTCGTTGCAATTATGACGGTTGAATATCTCTTGCTTGGATTTCTTGCCGCAATTTCAGGGCTGGTTTTATCGGCAGGTGCAAGCATGATTTTGGCTCAAACCGTTTTCAAGTTCACCTTCTTTCCAAGTGTGTTGCCAATGGTGGCGATGTTGATGGTGATGATGAGTTTGACGCTTGGGATTGGAACAATAGGCAATCGCAATGTGCATTTGCAGTCTCCACTTGAAGTTCTGCGCAACGAAGTGTAGCTGCGCAAGCCGTTTGAAACAATCCTTCTAAACTTTGCGATTTTGATTGAGAGTTGCTAACATGACAAAGTAACTTAAATCAAACCGACTGATGAAAGCCAAGAAAACAAGCAAAACAAAACAAGCATCGAAGGCAAAGAAGCCCATCAAAGCAAAAAAGCCGAAAACAATTCTTGTCAGGAATGGGGATAAGGTATTTGAGGTCATTCCACGCAAGAAGAATACTTTGACACCAGAGCAAGAAAAAAAACTTCAAGCAGAGGTGAAGAAAATTGTAGAACGAATGTTGAATGGAATGAACGAAGTTGAATATGTAGAAAGAATAAGAGGACATTTTCAGTGATTCTTATTGATTCGAATGTCGTAATACGTGCGTTCAAAAACAATGAGTTTTTGGATTCATTGAAAGAACTCGACGTGGCTGTTTGCACAGTGGTCATAATTGAACTTCTGCAAGGAAGCAAAAGCAAAGAAGAAGTAAAAAAATTAGACGAGTTTGTTCAGTTGAAATTTGAGCATATTCTAAACACAAGCGAGGATTTAGAGACTGCATTAGAGCTTGTGCGTCGCTATTCGAGCAGTTCAGGGATTTTACTTGGTGATGCAATCATCGGCGCAACGGCAATCAACCGCAACCTTCCGCTATTCACTTTCAACCAAAGGCATTTCCGATACCCTGAAATTAAGCCTTTACTCTTCCGTCTATAAAACTCCAACAACTTACTTCACGGGCATTCCGTTGATGCTATCGCCTTCGGGTTCGATGACGCGCACTTTGCCGTCTTTGCCTGTAACGGCTAACAGCATGCCTTGTGATTCAATGCCACGCATTTTACGAGGTGCAAGGTTCGCAACTACAATCACTTGTTTGCCAATCATTTCTTCGGGCGTGTAGTGTTCGGCGATGCCTGATAAAATCACACGCTCTTCATCGCCAAGTTTCAAGGTGAGTTTCAAGAGTTTATCGGCACGCGGGACTTTTTCGCTGGCAATAACCGTAGCAACGCGCAAATCAATTTTCTCAAACTCTTCAATCGTAATGGTTGGCTTGATGTCGGGCGTTGAGGATTGCTGTAAGGCTTCTTGTTGGATTTTTTGCTCTGCTTTTTTCGCAAAGTCTTGAACCAGTTTCTCGATTTTTTCGAGTTCGGGGGCGATGTCTTTATCATCAATTTTTTTGAAGAGGGCTTCGGAAGTGCCTGAAAGGCGATGTCCCATTTGAAGCACAGGGCGTTTGGCATTTTCCCAAGTGCGTTCTTTCACGTTGAGCATTTTGAAAATTTTGTCAGCGGCTTCGGGCAGAATTGGCGAGAAAATCGTGGCAAGTGTATGACACAAATTAAGTGCAAGCGCAATCGTTTTGGCGGCGTGTTCTCGGTTGGTTTTGTAGGTTTTCCAAGGCTCCGCATCGGTGAGGAATTTATTGGCAATGCGTGCCACTTCCATCGTTTTGAAACAAGCGTCTCGGATATGAATTTCATCGAACAAGTTCTCTAACTCATCAAAGGTTTGCTTCCAATCAATTCCGATTTTGTTCCAATCGTCAGGTGAGCACTCCGCAGGCACAACGCCATCAAACTTTGAGTTTGTGAAATCAATCGCGCGTTTGACGAAGTTGCCCAGTGTGTCGGCAAGTTCGCCGTTGACGCGGTTTTGAAAATCTTTCCAACTGAAATCCGAATCTCGATGTTCGGGATAATTTGCGGCGATGATGTAGCGAAGCGTATCGGCGGGGAACTTCTCCAAAAATTCATGCGCGTAGATGGCATAGCCACGCGACTTTGAAAACTTCTTTCCTTCAATGTTGATGAACTCTGACGCGGGGATATTATCGACAATCACATATTGTTCATTCGGATTGCCATCGTTCCACGCTTTGAGCATAGCAGGGAACATAATCGCATGAAAGACGACATTATCTTTGCCGATGAAATGAACGAGGCGTGTATCGGGCTGTTGCCAGTAGTTGCGCCACTTTTCAGGCTCGCCTTGTTTTTCCGCCCATTCTTTTGTCGAAGAGATGTAGCCGAGAACCGCGTCAAACCAAACGTAAATCACTTTGCCTTTGGCTTCTTCGGTATCAAGCGGTACAGGCACGCCCCAGTTCAAATCGCGCGTGATGGCGCGCTCGCCCAAGCCTTGTTTGAGCCAAGTGCGTGCGTAGTTAATGACATTCGGTCGCCAATCGCGCTCGTGCGACGCAATCAACTGCTCCAAAAAGTCTTGATACTTACCAAGCGGGAAATACCAATGCAGTGTTTCTTTGAGAATCGGTGTGTTGCCTGAAAGTTTGCTTTTTGGATTGATGAGTTCGGTAGCGGAAAGGTAAGTGCCGCAGTTTTCGCATTGGTCGCCATTGGCTTCGGGAAATTGACAAACGGGACATGTGCCAATCACATAGCGGTCGGGCAAGAATTGATGTTTGGCTTCATCGAAAAACTGTTGCTCGAATTTTTTTACAAGAATCCCGCGCCGCTCAAAGTCAATAAAAAAGGCTTGTGTAGTTTGATGATGAATCGGAAGCGATGTGCGCGAGAAGTTGTCAATCGCAATGCCAAGTTTTTCAAGCACGGCTTTGTGCAAGGCGTGATAACGGTCGACAATTTCTTTCGGCGAAACACCTTCTTTTTCGGCTTGAATGGTAATCGGAACGCCGTGTTCATCGCTCCCGCCGATGTGAATGATGTCTTCGCCACGCAGTCGCTTATAGCGCACAAAAATATCGGCAGGAATGTAAGTGCCGGTCAAATGTCCAAGATGCAGAGGACCATTAGCGTAGGGAAGTGCGGTTGTAACAAGCGTGCGTTTGAAGGTGAAATCGGTTTGGGTTGAGTCAGGCATGATGATAAAATTTATGGTTCAAGAGTTCCTTCGTTCCCGCCAAATTGACGCGAGGAGTGAAAAATAGAGAGAATCTCAACAATGTCGGTTTCGGGATTGAAGTAATACACAATGCGGTAGTTGCGAAAGAGAATCTCACGCAAATCTGAACTGTAAGTTCAGGAACAATGCGACCAAATCTCGGAAACCGTTCAAGAATACGGACTTGTTCAATCAGCCCTTGTGAAAGGGTTTCAGCGTAGCGGGGAGATTCTTGGCGAAAATACTCAACGATTCTATCAAGGTCGCGAGCCGCAGATGTCAGCCACTTTATTGTTGCCACTTGCGTTTCAAGCGTGCTTCAACTTCTTCGTGAGATAAGTATTCTCCTTTGTCTCTCTCTTTCAAAGCCGTGTCGAGTTTGCTGAGAAAAAGGATTTCTTCCATAATGTCGTCATACCCAACATTATTGGGCAGAGCATATATGGCTTTGATGGCTTTTTCCTTGATACTTGTCTCTACTGGGTTCATCGCTGTTGAATTTGTTGTGTTGGTGCAATTTAATCAAAAATTCGCGCCGTGCATTTTGAAAAACTTTCGTTAACTTTGTCGCAGTTTCAGTTAAAGTTTTTTGAAGTAACCAAAAAAGGAGAAATAATTATGGCACTCAAAATTGCTGATGAATGCATCACTTGTGGTGCGTGCGAGCCTGAATGTCCGAACACGGCGATTTATGAGCCGGGAATGAATTGGCGGCTTTTCGGGCAAGAACATCCGCCGCTTTCCAACGATTTTTATTACATCGTTCCCGATAAATGCACGGAGTGCGTCGGATTTCACGAAGAGTCTCAGTGTGCGTCGGTTTGTCCTGTTGATGCATGCATCAAAGACCCAAATTTTCCTGAAACCAAAGAGCAACTTCTCGCAAAAAAAGAACGGCTTGAAGCCGACAAGCGCGCATAACAAGTTCAAGTCAAAATTGAAGTTCAGGAAAGCGTTCTCGATTCAAGCGGGGACGCTTTTCTATTTCTTGAACAATGAAGCATCAAAAAAACAGACGAGAAAACACTAAATTTTACATCGAACATTTCTCACTTGCAGTATGACCGAAGTCTTTTCGTATCCTATCACGCAATCCGAATTTTTATTAGAAAACTACTACATCTTGACTTGGACAGGCGGTATGCTTGCGCTCGGTGCGGCATGGGCGATTTTCTTCCGATACGGCAACTTCAAATACGGCATTGATTTAGGCTGTTTGTTCAAAACGCTCATCATCATGGTGGCGACTATGCTTGCGATTGGCGTTCCGAATTATCTCAATGTCAAATACTACGCACAGCACGGACACGAAGGCGATAAAATCACATTAACCAATGAGCGCGTAACCTATCAATATCGTAACGGCAAGTCTAAATCGTTTGCGCTCTCGGAGGTAAAGAAATTCTACAAAGAGCCAATGACATTTAACCCACCTGCGACTTATTACGTCGTTGCAATTATTGATTCCATCAAGGTCGATTCCTTTGCGGTGCGCGAAGATTTACCCCGATTCGAAGTGTTCAAAACAACCTTAAATCATGCGATTGGTGGTAAGCCATTGTGAGCAATTTTGACGAGGAGAAATGAGTGCAAATTTCAGTGCTGTATTTTCTTCTGAGCATCTGATGCGTCGCTTGGAGACCAATGTGCATATCGGAAAAAGCGTGTTTTGCTACGAGAGCGTTGGCTCTACCAACGACGTTGCGCATCGCTTTGCCAAAGATGGCGCACGAAGCGGAACAATTATTATCGCCGAGTTTCAGACCGCAGGGCGAGGCAGAAATGCAAAAAAATGGATTGCTCAAAAAGGAGAAAACATTATGGCGAGTGTCATCCTGCGACCAACAGTTCCGCTTGAACATCTCACCTATTTGCCCTTGCTTGCCGCACTGTCGGTTGCACAAGCGATTGAAGAAGTGGTCGGAGAGCGGGCGGAAATTAAGTGGCCAAACGATGTTTTAATCCGACGTAAAAAAGTTGCAGGCGTGTTGGTCGAAACATCGGCGCAGTCAGGTGCAGTCGATTATGTCGTTGTAGGAATTGGGCTGAACGTGAATCAAAAAGAATTTCCTGACGACTTAGCACAATCTGCTACATCACTCTTTCTTGAAACTGGTGTGACTCACAATCAAACAATGCTCTTCATCAGCTTGATGCAGTTTCTTGATGCGAATTATGCACGCCTTATAATCGGCAATGTCGAATCAATTCTCAACATGTGGCGCGCTCATTGTGAGATGCTCGGAAAGCATATTACGTTCTATCAAGGCAATGTAAAGCGAGAAGGTGTTGCGATTGATATTGATGAGCGAGGCTTTCTCAAAGTTCGGATTGACCACAAAGAAGAAATTTTATCCCAAGCCGAGATTCAAACGATTCGATACTGAAAATGTCTCTGACATTGAGCCTTGATGTTGGAAATTCCCGCCTTAAACTTGCCCTGTTTCAGAATGACCATGCTGTGTTTGAAAAGCAAGAAGAAACAAAACCGTTGAAATCTCGCAAGGCGCGACAAGCATTTGTAGAAGGGTTAGTTCAAGAACTCAAAGTGCGGTCGTGGCAAGTTGAAAAAATCGTGTTGTGTAGCGTAGTGCCTGATGTGGCGCGGCTCTTGGCAAATACGCTTGAACGCACATTCAAAAAGCGTGTGTGTATGGTTTCCGCCGAATTGAACCTGCCCTTTGAGCATCGCTACAAAACGCCGAACACATTGGGCGCAGACCGATTAGCCCTCGTGGCGTATGCCGTTAAACGCTTTCCAAAATCTGCCGTCATTGCGATTGACTTCGGAACGGCAATCACTTACGACATCATCACCTCAAAGAAAATTTATCTGGGTGGCGTGATTTTGAGTGGGTTCGGCGTGTCGCTTTCGGCACTTCATCATCATACGGCGCAGTTGCCCGAAGTGCGTTTTTCATCACAAACTTTTCTTGTTGGAGAAAGCACAGTTGAGTGCTTGGAGCGTGGTGCATACTGGGGCGCAGTGGCTCAAACTGAAAACTTAATCAAGCGATTTCAATCGTTTTTGAAAACGCATCACAACGAAAAAAGCATCAAAACGATTGCCACCGGCGGCGACGCGCCATTGATAGCAGAGCAAATCAGTTTTGATGAAATCGCCCCCGACGCGGTTTTGAAAGGGGCGGCGTATCTGGCGCAACTCAATTAAAAATTCGGAAGTGATTTTCAGAACGCAAATGAAGTTGTATCTTTGCGCCCTTTCAAAAAGTCTTCTCACGGAGAGGTCGCATAGTTGGTCTAGTGCGCTCGCCTGGAAAGCGGGTAGGGTGTAACAGCCCTCGCGGGTTCGAATCCCGCCCTCTCCGCCACACCGTTGCCATCTGCAAGAATCTTCACCAGTCTTTTTCTAAACGAAAAACCTATCTTTTGGCGTTACGCATTGAAATTGAAATTTAGAGTCAACTTGAAATCAAAAACAGTCGGCGCAAATGGTGTTTGAGTTTGACATTTTAGAATCGGAATCACTCGTTTCAATTCGCGTTGAAGGCACAGGTGATTTTGAAAAAGGAGTTGCAAATGTTTTAGCCGTTGCGAATGATGTTCGTTTCAAAGAGGGGTTCAACGTGCTTGTTGATGTGTGCCGTCTCAACTACCACCCGTCCATAGCGGAACTGCGTGCGTTTGCCGATGTGCTGATTTCGCTCAAACACAAATGTTCGGGCAAAACCGCTCTTGTTGTCAGCAATTTTTTTCACTATGGTTTCGGCAAAGTGTTGGGCGGATTTTTGGAACTTGCAGGGATTAAAATGCAAGTCTTTCGCGATGCCCCCGATGCGTTGAGGTGGTTCAAATCGTAGGAAGTTGATAGATGATAGTTGATATTAAAAGTGGGCAGCGAACTTGTCTTTTCAACTCTCAACTTTTAACTCTCAACTGTTTTCGCATCGTGCAAAGAGTCTTGTTGAGCCAAAAACAACTGTTTTGGACGCCTTTCTCGGTTTAGACGGATTCTAAATTAACATCGCAAAAAAAGATGGGTTAGCATGTTGATTTTTGCAACCTGCTGTGCTATATTGAGCGTGAAATAGGTAACAACAACTCAAATCTAAATTCAAGGAGGAATCTATGAATCATCATAGCCGCACCCCTGTTCTGAACGCGATTGATGAACTATACAATTTAGCGTATTGGATGACGGGAAATGAAGCAACAGCAGGAATGCTTGTGGGTCAAACATACAGCGCGATTGATAAGCACGCCTCACTTGTCTCGCTTTACAAAGCCTTTCGTGAAAACTATCTGAAAGCCTTTGGTCAAACGCCCGTGCTTTCGGCAGAAGAAGCGGCGGAAATTGCCGATACCGATGTCGCCCGTGCTGTCGTGGCATTGCCGACTGATTTCAAAATGGCAGTCTTGCTTGCTGATATTGCAGGACTTTCACATCGCGAGATTGCAAGCGTGGTCGAACACTCGGTCGAAGCCGTGCGCGAGTGGCTACACTGGGGACGCAAACTTATCACGAAAGAACTGGCAGAACAGTGGCAAAGTTAAGCCGCTGTTAATGCGCAAAAGCATCTACAAGTGCGAAAAGGGCAGATTTCCGAATCTGCCCTTTGTGTTTCTGAATCGGTGAAATCCCTCTGATTCGTGACGATTAGTTATTGATACCGTGCGTGGGTGCAGGAATTCTGCCGCCGCGCTTAATAAACGCATCAGAACGAAATCGGCTGATGGGCATGATGATGGCTTGACCGAGCAATCCGCCGTAATCAATCACATCGCCGACCTTTGCATTTGGCGGCACGATAATGCGCACGGCTGTGGTTTTATTATTCACAATGCCAATCGCACACTCATCGGCGAGAATGGCGGCAAGGGTTTCTGCGCTTGTATCGCCAGGCACGGCGACCATATCCAATCCAACACAACAAACACTGGTCATGGCTTCAAGTTTTTCAATCGTGAGCGAGCCACGCTCAACGCCACGAATCATGCCAGCATCTTCGGAGACAGGAATAAATGCGCCCGACATTCCGCCAACATAACACGAAGCCATCATGCCGCCTTTTTTAACGCTGTCATTTAAGAGCATGAGTGCCGCCGTGCTTCCGGGCGCGCCAACCGACTCAACGCCGATGGCTTCTAAAATTTCTGCGATGCTATCGCCCCACGAAGGTGTCGGCGCAAGCGAGATGTCGACAATGCCGAACGGCACGCCTGATTTTTGAGCGACCTTCCGACCCACCAATTCTCCTGCGCGCGTAATTTTGAACGCCGTGCGCTTGATGACTTCGCACAATGTTCCGAAATCGCAATCGCCTGCGTCGCGAATTGCGGCAAGCACCACGCCTGGTCCTGAAATTCCAACATTTAAACTCACGTCAGGCTCACTAACACCGTGAAACGCGCCTGCTACAAACGGATTATCTTCGGGAACATTACAAAACGCTACAAACTTGCAACAGCCTTCGGCGCGAGGCGTCTTTGCGGCAAGTTGCTTAATCATTTTCCCAACAAGATAAACAGCGTCCATGTTGATGCCTGCTTTGGTGGAAGCAACATTGATGCTTGAGCAAATATGCTTTGTTGCCGCCATCATGTCGGGAACAGAGTTGATGAGAGCTTTTTCCCCTTCGGTCATGCCTTTTTCAACAAGAGCGGAGTAGCCGCCAATGAAGTCAATGCCGAGTTCTGTGGCGCAAGCGTCAAGCGTAAGGGCAAGTTCAATCAGTTCGGCTTCGCGAAATTGGTCGAAGACAATGGAGAGCGGCGTAATTGAAATGCGTTTATTTGCGATGCGAAGTCCATACATCTGCTCAACCTCGCGTGCGGATTTCAGATGCACTTCGCCACGCTTCAAAATTTTTGAACGGATTTTGCTTTTCGCCATTTCAAGGCTATGCGAAGCGCAGTCGCGCAAACTAATGCCGAGCGTAACCGTGCGAATATCGAACTGCTCGACTTCCGTCATGCGCAAGGTCTCTATAACTTCGGAAAATTCGTAGGACATACCAACGGTGATTTAAATTGTGGTGGAAAGTGCTACGAAAAAGTTTTTGTTTGCCATCTGACTCCGCCCAAATTCTTGTAGTTTCAACAATGAAACAAAACGATGATTTCTAAATGGTATCAATCTTCATTGCTAAATCAAAGTCTTTTGGGGTGAGCATACCTTTGTCGTGCGTTGTCAGCGAAATCACAACGCGGTTGTAAGTGAAGGTAATATCGGGGTGATGATTCGCTTCTTCGGCAAAAACAGCGATTTTCTCAATGAACGCAAGTCCCTTCAAGAAAGGACTTTTACCGTCAGAGTTATCAAAAGAAAATGTCTTGCGAATGGTCTCGCCGTCTTTTGTCCAGCCGTGTTCGGCAAGTTGCGAGAGTTGTGTGTCTGTAAGTGCTGTTGCCATGTTGTTTCGCAGTTTGGCTCGTGCAGTTAGGTTAAGAGTGTTCGAAAATGCAACATTTGCCTTGAAGAAAAAATCACTTGGAATAATTTGTTAAAATTCTTTTTTGAAAAGGAATTTTCGTGCGACTGAATGCGTTGCGCAGGTTAAACTAAATGTATTACATTACAACTCAAACCGAAAACATCAATGGGACAAGAGATTTCAGAATTTGGCAAAGTTTTCCTTTTTCTTGCCGTTGGCGTCATCTTTGTTGTTTTGGGATTTGTAACTTCTCGCCTGATTCGCCCACATCGTGCATATACCGAAAAATTAACGACCTACGAATGTGGCGAAGAGCCAAAAGGAAGTGCGTGGGTGCAGTTCAACATTCGCTTCTATGTGGTTGCGCTCATTTTCATCATTTTTGATGTCGAAGTGCTGTTTCTCTACCCTTGGGCAACGATTTTTAAGCAAGTCGGCGGATATGCACTGGCGACTGGAATGATTTTTCTCGCTGTCTTGGCACTGGGGTTGATTTACGAATGGAAGAAAGGCTATATCAACTGGGTTGTTCCAACGCCGAACATTCCTAAAATGCCGACCAAAAAGTTTGAAAAGCCAAAGTCGTTGGAAAAACCCAAAGTTACTGAACCTGAAACAACGGCGTAACAAGCGAAAGGAAATGAGTTTCAATTTCATCAA
>Ga0308389_1000458_pt1 | contig 29641 bp, 35 predicted proteins | sample Hotspr2Sample148_FD_202362 | JGI IMG/M metagenome (GOLD analysis project Ga0308389, IMG submission 202362) | Hot spring phototrophic mat microbial communities from Mushroom Spring, Yellowstone National Park, Wyoming, United States - 20040719_148 ... | reverse complement strand
AGGTGCCCCAATAAGCCGTGCAATTTCATGGTCTGCTTGTATAGACCCACAATCAATTTTTAAATAAAAATTTTTATTATCATGCATTGCTAATGCCAAACATTGTACAATATAGGTTTTTCCAACCCCAGTAGGGCCACATAAAAATGTAGTGGCTATTGGTTTGTTGTCTTTAAGTGTAAGACCATATTTAATATGTTTTACAGTTTTTAAAATCTTTTCTTTGGCTTGTTTTTGACCAACAATATTATTTTTAAAAATATCAATAACTTTTTCTGTAATGTTATTACTCATATAGATTTTCCTTTAAAAAAAAAATCAATATCATTTTTATCCTTCAATCCAGTCTCCAAATTGATATCCCCACTCCATCCACTCTTCAACTTCCTGATCTGTTGCTTTACGATACCAACTCCACGGTTCACCATCAGCATCATAATGACAAACAGTCCATTCATTTGGAGCAGGTTCAGGAAGAAATTGACTTGTTGTAGTGATAGTAAAAAAATTGTGTCTGTTTTTAACTTTAATATAGGTCATCATTATTCTCCTTGCTCTCTTATACTATATCAAGAAGTTGTTAATTCGTCAATTTTATTTCTATTGATTAATTTTTACCAATTTGGGTCTCTTGAAAAATCCGAAATAAGGATCATTGGATGAACGATTAACTGTAGCAGAAAAGATAATTTCCCGGCCAATCAAAGACTCCACATCCCCAACCGATTCCAGAAGAGCAGCAGGAGCAGAACCATAATATTTGCGTCCCTCAGCGTCTTCTACCAACATACGATAACCGGGATAAGGGGTTTCTTCAATATTTTTGTATTTGATTGAAAGAATCTTGCCAGTGATTTCATATTTTCCTTCAGACACAGGAACTTTGGTTTCTGGAGCAGAAGGGGCAGGAGGAGCGAGAGGATTCTCAATGGCCTTGGCTAGCTTCTCCGCATATGCCCACTGGCGATTTGTCAGACTGCCATACTGCGCCCCGTGAGACAGAATATTGCGCAACGTTGCTTGTTCATAACTCTCATTCGTTGACGGGGGAGTATCAAGAAGAGACGCATACAATTCCAAAACCGTACCTTTCAGAGAAGTTAAAAACACATCTTTAATATACTTTTTCCGAGCTTCTGCCTTTTTTTGACGAGTCTCCAAATATTTTTTACGATTGACTTCCTGAATTGCGTCTTTCAACGCGGCTGAAGCAAACGTAGAAATAGTATCCGCACATTCAAGCCCGGTTTTGATATAGGTATTGGTTGGTTTGTGATAAAATACTGCATAATTCAAAACATTTGGGTTTCCACAAACATCACAAAATCCACCATGATCATGGGTAGAAAATTTTCCACCAGTATGATTAATATGTTCAATGATAATGTTACGATCATCAGGAACTTCATCATTGAACAGCTGGATGCCCACAAATTCATAATTTTCAGGAATGAGATTTTTAGGCGAATGAACATCATCACGAATTCGTTTGGTCATTGTCTGTGTCCTCACACTTCCACTATATCACTTTTGAACCACATAGTCAACAAGTTTTTCAATAAATTTTTTTAATCTTTACATACCGTTAATAAACTCTAGATATCGCAAAGCATCCCGAATCAAAAATCCTCGGGTTTTCAATACTTCACAAGCACGTTCTGCCAGTTCCACAACAGATTCCTGACAATCTATGTCTGTTTGAAGCGATATCCAGTTATCATTTGCGCGTATCCAAACATCCAGTTCTGTTCTTAACACTTTGTCGTTAAGTGGAGCTTTTTCATATTCTTCTGGAGAACCCTTGCCTGAATAATATTGTTTCAGTTTCAATAACAATTTATCTCGTTGTTGATACATCTTCTTAAGAGCTTTCTTTTCAACTATGTATATATTTGTCCATTGTACTAACAAATCAGCAGTTTTGAGGGCTTCATTGTGAAGATCCAATCCATGAGATAAACTTGTTACCTTTACTTCATCTTCAAATTTTTTAATATACGTTTCCAGCTTTTGTTCCAGTTCAGAATTGTTCATAAGATCATTATACCATAGAACCGGAAATGAGTTTCATGAATTTCTTGTATCTTACCAATACACTTAATCCGGCCAGCCAACATTCTTTATCATCATTTTCAAAACCATGTGCCTTGAGATCTTCATACTTTAATCGAACAAAACCATTTTTTTCTGGACGTAAAATTTCATCAATACCATGAAGCAGTCCGCCATATTTTTTACAAATTTTGAAAAATTCAGGATACTTGTCACGAAACTCTTCCATTATCTTTATTTTGTCATCAGGAATTTTTTTCAACTTTTCATCATTATATTCATCTTCACTATAAAGAAATGGCCCAAAATATTTGAAATCAATTTCATCAAAATGTTTGTTTATAGTTTGAAAATCAGCTTGAGACCAAGATGTTAAAGAAGATACAACAAAAAAATCTCTATGAATAGCAGATTTTGGCATATTTAACATTTTTGACATAAACTCAACAACTACATCATAAAATTCATTCACATCATCAAATCCGGCTTCAGATAAACCAATTTCAAATGAATGTACAATATCTTCTGCCGGAGCTATACCAACATACTGTCTAGCCAAAGGAATTACAACATATAAATCGTCTTCACTATAAGTAAATCTGGAAGCAACTTCTTTGGAAAACGAACAAACAAGTGATTTATGCCGGGGAGGAAAATTGCTCCATCCTGACATACCAGAAGACATAACATATTCAATAATTGGAGGAACCCCTACTTCCGGCAACCGGGACAAAAATTTACTTGAATCATAAAACATAAAATTTGCTTCTGGATCTGAAATACGAATGCCTCTATAAATCAATACAATTTCATCCTTTAATTCAAATATATTTTTTTCATAATATTCCATAATTAATGCATCAAAAGTCTCTTCATTGATAATTTTATATCCCTGTACAATTTTCCCGATATTTGAAGCTCGTAAATTTAGTTCTTGTTTTTTAAAAAAGTCTTCAGAATCTTCTTTTAATAGTTTCATATCAAATATTTATTAAATTTTGTATTCAAGATTAAGTGGAATATTACCCAAATGTTGAAGCCGTTTCTTATGTTTGAAAAAGTGTTTTCCGTGTCCTGTCAAAATACCATGTTCCAAAAGATCTGCAATATGAACCATTTCATGAATAAGAACATGAATATAAACTTTTCGGGAACTAAATTTACGGTATCTGAAATATAAACCAATGGTTTTTTTGGACTTATTATATTCTACTTCAGCAATAATATTTTTATAGGGGGGTCTAAATCCGATTTTCAGATCTTTTGGGTGGGGAAGAAAATCATTGAAAATCTTACGGTTATAATATACATAATCAATAATAATGTGCTTTTTCTTCGCTATGTACATTTATTCGAAGTATTGAAATATTTAGCAATCAAATATTCTTTGACAACATCGTCCCGAACAATATCTTCTAATTGAAACCGGACAATAGAAAAAGACTTCATTTTTTCCAAAATATTAATAAATTTAGTAAATCCACTTTTTTTCTGATCAAGATCACATTGTTCTTCATCACCTACAAAAAAGAGTTTACACCCCTTTCCCACTCTGGTAATAATAGTATCCAACTCATGAAAAGACATATTTTGAATTTCATCTGCTATCACAACACAATTTTCAAAAGTCGTTCCTCTCAGAAAAGAGGTGGTAGTAAATTCAAGAACACCTTTATCACTCAAAATAGAAAATGCATCATCACGGTGAAATAGTTTATTTATCAATACTTTATAAACATCTTCATAATATTTGATCTTGTCGTCTAATGTTCCGGGAAGGAACCCGATATCTCTGGTGGGCACAGCACTCTTGATAATTAAAATTTTTACAGGAATATAATGATTCCATTGTTCCATTGCATATTTAAATGCTAAATATAAGGAAATAAAAGACTTTCCTGTTCCTGCTACACCAATCAAAACTTGATGATAATTTTGTTCAAAATTCTCAAAAACAATTTTTTGATTTTCAGTTAATGGTTGTATATTTGCAAGTTCAAGACCAAATGAAACTAGATGATTATTGTTGCCGTTGTTTGACTTTTTCTTTGTTCTGGACATTAATTACCTCAACTCAGACTTCTTTTGGAATTGCATGTGTCTTTTCAAGAGTGCTATTTTTATATTTACTTTTAATCTTGCCAAGAACATATTTTTGGAAGTCTGAGGGAGGTTTTGTTATTCCAAGCGTGACCGGATCACCGAATCGGGGGGCACGTTTCCAAACAATTACCATTTCTCCTCCACATACAGGACATGGAAGAATATTTTCTGGAGTAAAGCAGTCATCAACTTGATGACTACAGGATTTACACTGAAAGTCCAAATATCTTTTCATGCCTCTATTTATTGTTCAACTTTATGTACAAATTGTTCCATAAATTCTTGAGCCAATTTATGTATTTTTACTATTTGTTTTGAACTTGTTTTAAAATCAAATTCATGCACATGCCCCTGTTGTAAACGGCTTACATTCATCATCAGAATCTTCAAAGATTTAATTTCAAGTCCGTAACACTCATAAACCATCACAGAATATGCATTTAATTGAAGAAAGTAATTTTCAATGTAAATAATATCTTTTTCTTTTGTTTCTGTTTTAAAATCAACAATATACGGAATATCATTATATGTACCAATAAAGTCAGGAGTTCCGGCAACCCCAAGATAATCAGAATAAAGCGGAGTTTCCATTTTGAATGGTTCCATTTTTTCAATCCAAGGAAAAACCGCCTTGAAAATTTTTGGGTATTTTTTCATAAATTCATCATAATTACGGTTCATAATAGCTTCATACATTAAAGTATGAACTTCTGTCCCCGTATTTGTTGCCCTGTCTTGTATTCGTTTGGCTTCAGCTTCCCCAATATTGTTTTTCCATTTTTCAATCGCCGTTTTATTATTCAGCGAGAGAATGGTTGTAATACTTGGATACATTTTCTTTCCGCAAATATAAAATCTACCGGAAGGTGTATCAATTTTCTTCAAATTTAAAGAAAAATCTTTGGCGTTTTTGAAAAAGTCGTTCATAGCTATATTATACCACAAAATCTTTCTAGAATAAATAGTTACATATGACAAATAAACATTCTAATCTTTTTCTAATTAATTTGAATACGCCTTTAGCAGAAGCAGTCTCCATCCAAGGTCTTCTGAAAAGTGGCCAATTTGGAAAGAAGTTTTCTGCAAATGTAGAAAAATTAAGACAAGCCAATTTGTTCTCTGGAACAGATAAAGAATATGTTGAATACCTGATGACTTTTGATCCAACTATAAAAAAGAACGGTGCTACATATTTTTTCAATTGGTTCAAAAATCTTACAAATTTGCCGGAAGATTATGACAAATTTATTGACCTTTTGAAAAAGTATGGGGAGCAATTTTCTGAAGCTTTATCAAAATATAAAGACACTGACATTATGGAAGATTTCATTGGTCTTGATATTTTGGGAGAAGGTGATCTTGATATTATTGAAAACGTTTTGGAAAATGTTGTAAAAAAATTTGAAGAGCGTCAAAAAGGAAAAAAAGCTATTGAAGATATAAAGAAAGAATTTAGAAGCAAGGCTTATCTTCAAAAAACTATTGATGGACATCCAATAACCTTTTATCATACAACAGATCAAAAAGATAATTGTATCATCGGTAAAGGTACTAAATGGTGTTTAGGTGGAGAAAAATATAACACGACAGAATGGTATCATGATATGGGCAATAAACACTTTTTCTATGCTGTCTTTGAAGATTTAAAAGATGAAGAAGGAAGACAATTTAAATATGTTGCTGTTCCACACAGTTACTATATGGTTCTTACTGCCGGGCCTTTTCCAATTGATTATCGTGATGTTGTTGATGATGTTCCAGATATTAATAATGATAAAAAATTTCCGGCAGCAAAAGAAGTTTTAATGACAATGTTTGAAACTGGAATGAAAAAAGTTATGATTCAATACGCCAGAGATTTTGTTCAATTGGTCAAAACAGATTCTCTTCCTGACAGGGTAAGAATTCCTGAATTTCTGGCCCGGCCAAGAAATTTACCTACAGAAATATATTATAGTATATTCCAATATTTATCAATGTATGCCTTCTTTTATTATAGAATGTATATGGGAGATGATCACGATGGTGTTAAAATGGTTAATCGACAATTTAAAGCTGTAATTGAAAGAGAAATTGGCCCTGAAAATTGGAGAAGAATAAGAGAATGGGAAGATAGAGTAATGTTCCCGGAAATGCTTAGACCAATACATGAAGCTGTTGTTGCAGATAGTTTGGTTATTAAAGGTGAAAAAACATTCTCAAATTCTACAGAAGCTCTATTTTCTATAGGATTAACTTTGGCTGAAGAAGGTAGAAAAAATAATGATACTTCATTCAACGGATTTTCTGTTGCCTATAGATATTATTCAGAGATGTATAATGTTGCCAGCGCTACTTATGAAAATGGTGTTTTGACCGCTTATGATAGAAATGGTAATGTTCTTTTTAATTACAGATACTAAGTATAAAGAACCAATAAATTTATTATTCTCCAATAATTCAATGGAGAAGATCTGACACAGTGTTCCTGAACGTAATCCTGATCTGTTTTTTTCAAAATAGCTGAAAGTGGAAAATATTCCCTTTTTTTCGGATACAAATAAAATTCTGCTTCTCCTGTTTGTGCATCAAAGATCAAAAACACGAAAATATCAGAATCTTTGATGTTTAATTCACACACCAATCTTTCTGGAGATTCATACAAAATGTTGTATCTTGGATTGGCATTTGCAACACGTTCATAAAGTTCCCCACCAATAAGGCTTATTGTCTTCAAGAATCCATTCATAAACGTCATAAAAGATTCTTTTTGAATGTTAAGTTTATTTTCTTTCAATAAAGAAAAATCCACCTTCATAAATTATCTCCTTTCATTTTGGATAATAAAGACGACTAATCAATAAATTTATTATTCTCCAATAATTCAATGGACAAGATTTAACACACTGTTCGTCAACATAATCTTGATCAGTATTTTTCAAAATGGTTACAACAGGAAAATATGGATATGGAAATTTTCCTCTGTTCTTTGGATAAAGGTATAAATCTGATTCTTCTGTAGTTGTATCAAATATCAAAAACATGAAAACATCAGAATCTTTTATGTTTAATTCACATACCAATCTATCGGGAGATTCATATAAAAATCTTATATTGGAATTTACAATACGTTCATAAAGTTCTCCATCAACAAGACTTGCTGCTTTCAGGAGTCCATTTATAAATGCATTAAAGGATTCTTTATTAATGTTAAGCCTATTTTCTTTCAATAAAGAATAATTTATCACCTTCATAAATCATTTCCTTTCATTTTTTAAATTTTCAAATTCCTTATGGATTAACAATCTTGATTTGTGACGTATTAATATCAGTATAACAAACACTTCCCGGAATCAACATCACTGTACAGGTTGGTTGAGTCGGTTCCCAGAAAAAGAGTTCCTTCCAATTGGTTATCTCAATTGTGTCCCTATGATCAAGAACTGCCCAAGGTTCTCTAACCACCATATCCCGATATCTCTCCCAATTTTTTTGTAGTTCATCAACAAATTGCTTGGGAGAATATTTTATAGGAGTAAGAAAATTAATAGAAAACTTGATTTTCATTCCAGCCTTTAAAACAACGCCGGAAGACGACCAATTTAAATTGGTCTGTTCGCTATTATTTTCTATCTTTACAACAGAAAAACCATTACAATTCAATTCTTGAGCAACCATGAGAGAATATTTTTCAAGAATTGGTTTGGCCTTGGTGAACCATTGAATCTTCAATTGAAGATCATTCAGTGGATTGACAGGATCAAATGGAACCTGAGTTCCCATTTGATCGACAAATGGCTGCCATTGGCATTGAACAGGGAAAGAAATTGCCAAAACAAACACTAACGTTGTAAGAACTGTTTTTGGAATATTCATAAACATGTTCTCCTTTCCATATTATTTATGGAGAACATCTGAAAATAAAGTCCTTGGCGAGAATTGAACTCGCTCCTGCTCAACCGGAGGCCAGCCCGATCAAGCTGTTCTGGCCCGATAAACTACAAGGACTTTACGGGTCAATACCTGACCCTAATCAGAACGTTGTCCCACCTCCGAGACGACCGTTTGGTTATCCAAACGATCCCTTTGGCGGTGATCAGTCGCCAAAGAGTTCTGATTTATTACTATTATACATCATGACCAACATCTTGTCAAGCAAAAATTTTGGCGCTCCCGGCAGGACTTGAACCTGCGACCCTCTGCTTAGAAGGCAGATGCTCTATCCATCTGAGCTACGGGAGCGCAAAAATTTATGGCAATTGTTCGTTATTATCTAACAATTACTATACCAAATCTAGTCTAGTGAAGTCAAGTGACCTTCGGGAGCATAAAGAGTCAGAATATGATTTTCTGTAAATCCTTCATTTTCATGAATATATGAATGATTCAAAGCAGGGATATCAAAACAAAGAGATAAAAGTATAGATTCATAATAATCATCTGTATGAGGAACATACATACTTCCATACACTTTTTTTACAATTTGAGGAAAGTCAATATTTTCCAGATAATTGACAAAGGCGTTATATTGTTTGCCTCCTTGAGTATATTTTCCCTGTCGTCCAACCCAAATAGTATATCTGGCATCAGGAAACATTGTTCCTGCAAAACCGTATGTCATTAATATATTTTCATCAAGAAAATCAGAAACACATGAATACCCAAGTTTCTTGATATGCCCCGCAAGATTGGTTCCATCTGGAACTTCGTCCCACACAACTCCTTCTTTTTTATTACATATGATGAAAGGATTGTTCTTTTTATTGACTTTGTTAAAGTTATTCATTTCAAATGTGGAATAATACCGCCATAAATCACAATCAGAATTATTATTTCCTATTTCATTATAGACTTTCCAAATATTTGCAAGTTTATTATAAAGATCATCAAAAGTATTTTTGTTCATATTATGAGAAAATTTTACACAGTATCCGCTTTCTCCATAAATTAACACAAGAACAATAGTTTTGTTTTTTATTTTGGAACTTTCAACATACTCATATACTGTCTTCAGACAATTTCTGAAAATTCCACCAAAATAAACATATTCATTCCAGACCAAACTTACTTCAGGAATCTGCAAGTCTGACCCGGAAACTGTTCTCATTGTATTTAAATTAACATCAATTAATGTTGGAGAAACTGTGATTGGAATAAATGCTTCCAATTTATTATTCCGTGTACGAATAAAACAAAACAACTTTTTAAAATCATTAAAAGTTCTGAAAATACTAGTGTATGGAACACTAAAATCAGTCTTACGTTCTTCCAATGCAAGAATATCTTCCAAATACAATGGAAACAATTTTGTTGTTCCGTTTGAAAATGATTCACAAATAACAGATTTTAAAGATGCTTTAGTGTCAAAAAAACCACCATCTTCCCAATCCAATACTTCTTTTGTTAATGCAAGAGTGCCTAATTCGGTTTTTTCAAAAATCATATTAATTATCCTTTATCATTTTTTCAAAATGTTCAAATAAAGCCTTTTCTGTTACAAATTTTACTTTTGTAAACGTTTGAAGATATTGTAACCAAGGGGAAACTTCTGTTCCTGTTTTTGAACAAACAATAAAAATTGGTTTGGTCATAATAGTAGCAGCATAATGCAATTCCATTGCAGTTCCCCAACTACAGTACTCGGAATTTGTAATTACAACATCAGCCCTTTTAATATCTTCTTTATTCTTATGAACAACGTCAATGCACATTTCGTAATCATCTTCTTTTCCTCTAATATCATACTTCAAAGGATCAATAATGTCAATCCCTTTCATTTTTTCCAGCTTTTTATACAATCTTTTTCTCCACTTGTTACCTTCAATAGCAAGCTTCAGAAAAAGACTCATTTTCTTTTTCTTTTTAAGAGAGAATGTAATTGGTGCAGAAACGTACACAGACACTTTTTTCATGAAGACTCCTTATTATCAAACAAATCTGAAAAAAGATTCTGGACAATTTTGAAATCCAGTGTCATAAACAAAGGCTTTTCAGGATCTGTGACATAATAAGGAATTTGGGAAACACCATCTGTAATAAATGATACAAATTGGAAAAATTTGTCCTGACCCATTGCATTAATAAGTACAACTTCCTCGGGGTATCGAAAAGCAAACAATCCTTCTTTTTCATCATAATTGTCACTGTTCAATAGCAAAATCCATTTTTCATTTGGATATGGGCAGTTAACAAAAGAATTATTGATTAGTGAATAGTACGCTCCAAGTTCTCCATTAAGAACTGTGTTGACGTACCGATATTTGCTATATGCATCATCAAAAACCTTCCATTCAATAATACGGTTTGTGTTGTCTGATGTATTAAAAATTACTCCAAGCAAGCTTTTTCCCAACTTTGGTTCCTGATTACGAGGGTAAAACATATTACTATACATTCTGATAAATTCTTTCAGAATGTCATAATGTTTGACATAAACATTAACAATCCTGTTACGCATTACTTCTATATCAGCAAACATCAAAATGCAGGCATCTTCAGATTCTCCAATATTTGAATATACTCCACTGACAATACCAATTCCCAAACTGTCAACAACAAAAACAACACAAACGTTGTTTATTTTATATTTTTGACAAATATCAAAGAAATCTTTCTGCCCGCCAAAACCACTAAATTCTGATGGAACAGGTTTCGGAGTTTCTCCAAAATATGGAGTTTCAATAACTCCTGAAGGGTATTTACACGTCCTGAAAAACCATACCGGAACGTAAATAACGGCTTCAGATGTTTTTGTATTGATTGTAAAAATATAACTCCCGTCTGTCAGTTCCCCTCCAACGTTGGTAATGTAAGAGCTGGTAAAACGATTATAAGGAAGTTCATAATGAGCATATGCCCATCTATGAAAGGCCATTTCCAAAATTTGTGTTGAATTGTCAGTATTTTTAAAATAAGGTTCCAAATTCTCTATATCGCTTCCATCATATACAAACAAACCATCCATGAATGGAGTGGAACCCCAAGGTTTGTTAAAAAGTTCAAAAAAATCAGACTGCATCCAAGAGTGATTATATACAAAATTGGTTGTATAAGAATGTTTCAGCTTTTCCATTGTTAGTCCCTTTCATTCAAAAATTCACAATTAAATTCTCTACACAAATCTCCAATAAGTACAAAGAAATCAAGAACATCATAAAAAGATTCGTTCTGGTCAAACGCACAATACGGGATAAGAGAAGAACTTTCAGTAATTCCTTTAATGAAGGAAATAAAGTCTTTTCTGTTGTTCTTATCAGTCAAAGCTCTCAACATTTCTTCTTCATAAGTGTTAATAAAATAGGCTGTTTCCGGTTCTTTTGTTTCTTCGCGGTATCGTTCCGAGTTCAAAAACAGTTTCCATCTTTGATGTGGATAATGTGCATCAACAAAAGAATAGTATCTCAGAACATTATATGCTCCAAAAATAGTCCCCAAGTTGTTAATGAAATTATATTTTTCATGATCATTATTAAAAGTTTCCCACTGAAGCAACAGTGATCCTTCTCTGAATATCTGATCAAAAATACCCAAAAATTGTTTACTTCTTACAGTATTATAAATTCTTTCACGGGAAGAAACAGAAAACATCCGGCAAAATTGCTGAAAATCTTCATTTTTTGCATATACTTCAGCAATTTTATTGTATGTTTGTATAATTTTTTCAATAAAAAGATCTCCGTATTCAACATTATTATGATGCTCCAACAAACCCAACCCAAGCCTTTCAAGAACATACAACACCGAAACATTTTCTATTTTCTTTTCATTACAGATAGAAAAGAAAGGTAGAAAATTGTGTTTTGTTCCGAGAGTCTCCAGTCTGTTGGGGGAATATTTAAGAATGGATTTGTTGTTAAAGATAAACTTTTCACGATCAAACTTTCCGTTATCAACGGCAGTTGTCGCTTTATCCAAGATTACAGGAATTTGTACAAGTGCAGTTTTTTGGTCTGTGCTCAAACTTGCGATAAACTCTCCGGGAAAGAAATTGCTGCCTGAATTTGTAATAAAAGCCTCATAAACCATTGTTCCACGAAAAACGCTTGGAAAAATCTGACACAGGTAATCATGGAACAGATCACTAAAAGTTTTATTCTGATCTGTTGGCGCGTTAATAACGTGGGTTTGATAAGATGCTGATACGACAACCTCACTAACAGGCGAGGAAGCCATATCTCTGCCGCCGTTTTTTTCATTATTCCATGAAAAATTTTCATGGAAATCGCTTATCCAGTCGTAACCATATTCAAGCTTTACAAGTGTTGGTTTCATGCTTTCAGTATACAACAAAGTTTTGAACAAGTCAAGCATTGATAGATTAAAAAAATTTAAGGCGGGAATTGTTTCCCGCCTTTCTTCGTGAATTAATTATATTTACCAAACTTTCACAATAACGTACTTCTTGTTCATTTTTCCATCAATTTCATATTCAACTGTTTTAATACTTTTCAGATATTGAAACATCTTTTTTCTTGATTCTCCAAGCATTTGAATAAGTTCTTCAGGTTTTCTGATCCGTTTTGCAAAAGATGTTTCAGGATCAAACCTGACAATGTTGTTCTTATTGATTGCAAGTCCAGAGTTATCTTTTGACTGAATCCAAACAGCCATTTTTTGTTTCGGGATCCAAATCAAAACGGCCAGTGCACCAACAATTTTTTGAGGATCTGTCAAGAAAGGAAGGCCTTTAAAATCAGGATCTCCATTTGGATTAAATTTAAAAACTTTAGTAACTTTTAGGGATCTTGAAGTCCGGCGGGTTTTCCGTTCCCTCTTTATATTAATAATAGTTTCCAATCCTGAAATAATTTCGGAAACCATTTTAGGGGTAACGTTACTATAGGATTCTCTAACGTATGGATCTGTAAAATATTGATTTAACTCATTTTTCAAACGAATCGCCTTTTCTTTTATCCTTTGTTCTTCATTCCGGGAACAGTGTGTCACCCAATTTCCGGGAAACTTTGCAAAGAAAAGGCGAATGTCTCCCACCGAAGAACATGAGAAGACATCATCAATAAGGGTCTCATAGAGGGTCATCATAGATGTTGATGGAACGAAACTGATATCAGTTGAGGGTTGTTTGGGTGTTGTTTCGGTAGTCATACTCTGAATATACCTCATAGACGTCAAATTGTCAATAGAAGATTCATTAAATTTTTTTTATCACTTTATTGGACAAACTCCTGAAGAACACTCCATAGACTCTAGATCATCATCCCCTATATTTTCAATCTTTTCAAGTTTTCCTATTTTCTTCAACATTTTCCGATAAGTCTGTTCATCAATCTCTTCATACGGTGCCTGAACAAATCCATGATCGGAATGAAGCAAGAATGATACTGATTTAACTGAATTATCATAATTTTTCTTTAACCATTCTTTAATTTCTGGTAATTCTTCTTTTCTGTAATAAACTGTAACTGATACAGCATTATCAGCCCAATTTTTTTGCATAAATTTCACCAATTCCAGTTGTTCAACAGCAGACATATCTTTGGAAAGAATGGTGCCAGAAGCATATTCACAAGGAAATTCTACCACGCTTGTATCATAATTTAAAGTTCCATCAAAATTAATTTGATATTCAGTCTTATATCCCATTTTCTTACACCACTCAACCAAAGGATCATTGCTGGACATTCTTACACGGCGAATGAAATACTTTGCATATCCGGGATGAACACCGGGCGATGCTCCGGCCAAAATTGAAAGCGTTCCGCTTGGTTTTACTGTGGTCAGCTTGATAGATTTGTTCCAGCCACGCAAACGAGACCATTCTTTGTCAAACTTTTTCAGTTCTCTATACACAAAATCAAGCCACTCCAACTTTTCTTTGGACTGGCAAATACCAGAAACACTCAGCCCCAATCTCATATTCTTACGTACAATTTCATTTGTCTGTTTGGTCAAATAATTCATTGCAGCAATGGCTTTCTGGGTCTTATACAAAAGTTTCGCAAGATCAAGAAATTCTTCCTTACTGGAAATTCTGTTCAAGAAAATTTCTGACAAATTGCAACATTCATAATCAGCCAGCGTAATCTCCCCGCAAGGATTCAAGCCTTCACAGTTATCTTCCACAGCCTCACCAAGACGGCCATATTTTTGAGATAGTGGAAGATTAAAAAATCCATATGGTTCTCCATTTCCTTGATATCCTTCCCAAACAGAATCATTAATATAGGAAAAATCATCAACATAAATTGTGTTGTTACTCATTGCTCGCCAATTTGGAATGTTTCCCAAATCCCATCTTTTTGCCCTCAAAAACAAATAATCATCTGCATCACCAAGAGCAATTTCTGCACTCCTTCTGACATTACCAGCAACAACAATACTCCCGATTACGTTGCAAATGTCCAAAACATCAATAGAACGAAGCTTTTTATTTTCTCTCCTTTTCAGAATCTCACAAATTTTCTGAATACCTTCAATAAGAATCTTTGGGCCGGAAGCTGTACCGCCAAATGATTTGATTGGTTCCCCGGCTCCGCGAACCAGAATTGTTGAATATGTAAAAGATTCTCCTGTATTAAAATATGAATTTAAAACATTATATAACAGTTTAATCCAACCTTCACGAGAATCTGGAACAATAAAGTCTGCGTCTTTCGATAATTCATGACGAATATCAACACCCTTCTTTATTTTTGGTAATTGATAAATATGCTCCCTTCTGATACTGAACCCTACTCCACCACCAAGCATCAGCTTTTCAAACAAAAAACAAAATGCGTCAATACTTTTCATAGAAACAAACCAACAATTCAAACAACTATCAGCTTTAAACCTGTCAACCATCGGGGTTCCCAATTGCCACAACATTCTGCCAGCATATAGTCCCTTCAAATTAAACATATAATCAAAAAGACGCTCTGCTTCTTCTTTGGTATAATTTGCTCCAATTCTTTGTGCTCCCTCAATACATCGTCTGAGCGTTTCATGCCATTCTTCAGTTTCTCCATTTTCTTTTCGTCTTGCATATGTTCTCTTGTAAACAATATATCCAAGACCATTAAACCCCCAATCCGGGGTTTTATTTTTGTATTTTTCTATAAATTCTTCAGAAAACTTTTCAAAAGGTTCAACTATATTATTGATATTATTAATTTTATCTGAATTTTCACTCGATGAGACAAAAGAAGATCGGTCTTGCTGAATAATTGAAGGCATTTTTCCTCCTCTAGAATTGAATTATATACTGATCACCACGTTATTTAGTCAATATGACTATAATAAGGATGAAAATATCTCCTTAATTTTCATCTCCATAGAAATGGGTTTTATATTTGTTTTTGAAAAATTTCTCAAGACATTCGGCAGGTTTACCTTTAATCTTAATTATATTTTTTGCAATATAAATTTCTGCCATTTTGCGAGTATGATTGTGTTTATCAGGATTATTTTCTCTCTTGTAATAATGAAAATAAGTCTCTGAACCAAAGTCAATTTGTGAAATTTGAGTAACATTAATGTCCAACATTACAGTATCATCACCATAAGAATTATCTCCAATCAGACGAATCCAATTTCGATTAGCATCAAAATATTTAATATGACTATAAATATTTTTTGTAGATTCATAAAATGAATTATGTTTTGATATGTGATATTTTGCAAGAATTTTTGAAATATTTTTGTAACAAGAATCTTCAGATGATGCAAACTGAAATGTAATAGTACTGTTAGGATAATAAATAATAATTTTATATCCATTATCACATTTAATATATCTTACAGCATTGATATGTCTGAGAAAAAAGCATGACGCAGATACTTTATCTGAACCTGAATTATTATATTTTAATGGTAACATAATATAACCTAAATGATCCCACCCTTCAAACCATCCATAAAAAGCCTTTTCTCCATCAAGAATATCAATAATGTCCGTTGCTTTATTATTCAAAAACAAATTTTTAAGCCACTTGCTCGTTTTATCATTATAATTATTTCTTCCAGACAAAATAATTTTTTCTGAATTTGTTGAAATTATTGCTGACTCTTGAGAACTTGCTGGACAATAAAACTGAACAAAACAAATATTTTCTATATTAAAAATAATATGCTTCTTTATATCAAGACTTTCAGTTTTTTCCCAAATCAAGTTTGGATATTTGAACATCATTGTTCTTTCCATAATAATTCTCCTTTTTATTGACAATATTCACATACAGGATATCAAACTACAAAACCATTGTCAAGGATAAATGAAACTAAGAAAGGAGGAGAATATTATTTACAAGAACAGAAGAATATTCTTCTGCTTCTATTTTGAAAAAAATTTCATCTGAAGTAATTTTTTCTAGATTTCTCAACATAAGACCATTCTTTATAATTGGAAACATAACTCCAGATTGCCATTTCTTATAAAGTGTATCAACATTAGTTTTTGGTAATGTATCATATTGAAAATGAATAATATTATTTTTATGAAGAATAAAAGTATAAAACATATTATTCTTTGTACAAAAAAATGCCCGATAGCATTGATTACACTTTAAAATACTATTAACTTTTATCTTTACTGACCCATCAATAATTTCAGACCCCTCTGTCAATCCTGATAAAGTAATTATGTTTTTGGTTTGAGGGCCTATAATTAACATATCTTTATGAACATATATCATGGCTTTAACCTCTCCAACAACTTTTCAGTTACAAAACCATTTTCAAGATTTTCATCAATATCTTCAATTTCTTGGTCTGGATCTTCACATTGTGTGTGTTCAATAATATATCTTAAATTAACAAATCCTTTTAAATTATTAAATTTCTTTTCTTTTACGTCTCCTCTTTGTACTTCTCCTTTTTGCCCAATATCTTCCGCATTAGTATTATGTTTGTAGGGGAAGGCATAATGCTCAAAAGGAGACATATGAGGAGGATCAGAATACAAAAGCCTATAGTATAAAGCCATGTCTTTTTCCCAGTCTGGTCTATTGGAGTCAAACGGCGTGTATGATACCCGTGCACATCTGGCGACAGAATATCTTGCCAAGAGGTAATAAAGTCCTTGTTCATTTTCAACCTCTTTATCTGTTATATATGGTTGATGCGGGACATCTAATTTTGGCACTGAATTGTCCAAAACTTCTTTCATTTTCTTGCAAAGTTCACGAAATTCCGGTTGAGCATCCTTATGGATTCTTTGAGCAAACATATGCTCAAACCATTCCCTGTTTCCGGTAATTACAGATGTTTGCCAAGAAAAAGGTTCCAGAAGACGGTTCACAATCTGCTTGTGAACACCAAGTTCTGATAATTTTTTTGCACATTCAATTGCATATTGACACGCTTCCATCCAGATAATCTTTGCTTGTTCTGTTTTTTCTCCATCAAGAAGATTTTGTGCAACCATTCCTTTACAATTTTCTCCCCATTCAACAGGACCGGCAGGATCTGTCAAAATACTCTCAATACGAGTCTTTACAGGAATGGCTCTGGAAGATCCAGAGTTTTTTGATAACATCCTGTATGTGTTGACTTCTGGTAAAATAAATCTGTGATATGTACATTGAAAAGTAACAAGCTCATCACCAGTATAACTGTTTTTTGTGTGTGCAAGAATTTTTGCGTCAATCATTTTATAATCTCCTTTATCTCTTCCTCTGTTTCTTGATACTTAAAGAAAAAATCAATTCATACTCTTCAGTCAATGTATTAACAGAATACCGTTGCTTTTGTCGAATGATCATTTGTTTAAGTTCCTTTTTTAGTTCTGGAAATTTTTTTTCCAATTCATCCAGTAACACTTCAAGATCATTTCCTCTAAACTTCTTCGTCATCATACCATTCTCCTTTCCCGGATTTATTATATTTCTCTTTTCTTTTTGTTTTTGGAATAATTGGCCCGGATGATCTGTTTATAATAGTTTTCACTCTTGGCTTATATTTGTCTTTAATTTTAAAAGAAAACTTTTTCATGGAACAGGAATCCTTTCTGTTTCCATATAATGGAATTGAAGCATTACGTCTGCTGTCAAAGGAGATCCATCAGCAACAGAAGCATCCAATGTTAATGAAGACAACGAAATAGGAAAACAACTAACAAAACGAATTGTAAACATTGAATTTCTTTTATTTGTAAGAATGTGTAAAATAGCATCACTATAACGCTCATTTTTACTTTCAAGTTTTCTTCGCTGTTCTGTTGTAATAGGATATCCAAGTCCATACATCCATCTTGCAAGTTCAAAATAATTTTCAAAATCTTCTTGCACCAAAAATGAAACTACTACAGGGTCAAATGTTATCTTATCACCGGGAACAGGTAAATCTTTTACAGGATTTGGAAGCAAAGTTTCACCAAAAGTAATATTTGGCAAAACAACTTGAAAAACATTATATTCTACATTAGGAAACCGGGTAAAAGTAAGCCTGAAAAGACTTGCATTTGAATTATCAAGCGAAGTCAATCCTTTTGGAACAACAAGATTTGATTGTGCGGTGCTCATATAAATTATTTATTAACAAAAAGTTGAAGAAATTTTTCTTTTCTTTCCAACATTTTTCATAGATTTATAATAATATCTGTTCATTATATTGTCATTATAAAATGTTCTGTTATCTTCAGGCTCTTCCAAAACTCCCATTTTAAATAACATATAATTTTCAAAATAATTTGTATCACCCTTTGTTACATGAAGGGATATGATTTCGCGCTTGAAAGAATCTTTTCCAAGAAGATCAACATCTTTTTTAACCAACTCAGAAGACGACCAATAATCTTTCCAATCAGACTCAACTTTTATTCTCCTTTTTCCTTTTTTTACAGTTTTGTAAAAATATTTTCTTCCTATATATCGTTTTCCGGTTTTCAAATTTGTAATACAATATACAAACCCATAATAATTTCCAATCATATCAGAAGTAAAAGGTTTACCCTCAAACAACCAAGGGTTCTGGTACTCCAATATCTGGGAAGATACATTTGTTTTTTGTTTCTTTCGCGGCGTTGATTTTCTTTTCAAAAATATTCTCCAAAAAATCCTTTACAAAATACCGAGGACTTAGAATTTCATTGTTATCAGTAATATATTTAGTTATACAGCAATGCATCCAATTTCGGTATGTAAATTTGTACTTTCTCATATATCTGTTCGCCGCATCACACTCACCCAAATGTTTCATCAACGCCTTTTCTACATCCTGACAAAGAATATGATAGGGAAATTCAAAAACATAACAAATCCTGCCGTTTACGAAACCGGATACCAGAATTTTTGGATTTTCAAGCATATATTTTCTATGCCTTGCCCAAGTCAAATCAGTATAATATCCGCTACCATCCAGTTTCTTTTTCACAGTTTCATTACCATTTACTACAATATTAATAGGCTTTACCTCATAAAAATTTCCATAATTATCATAACCATCATAATTTAATTTTCCTTCCAGAGGATATACATTGGAAATATATAACGTTATCAGTTCTCTAATTGTTGATGAATTTTTATCATTCATATACTCATTTAACAGTGTTTCTGTTTCCTCTGAATCGAATTCAATCGGACTACCCATTGAATACATTGTCACTTTGGAAATAATTCGGAAAAGTTCCTTTTCTTTCATTTAATTAATATTTTATGAACTTTTCCAGTGCCTTTATATCCATAGCTGTCAATTTCAAATCAGTATTTTCAGAATATTTTACAAGTTCATCATAAAACAACGGCTCTGCATTAAGAGTTACCGTTTCTTGTAAAGTTTTATCAATTTCCTGCATAAATGTATTTGTATTTTCTTCTTTTACTTTCCAGATAGGATTACCATTTTCATCAGTAGATTCTTCACCATATCTTTGTATCAGTTGATACCGAACATCTTCAAAATATTTCAACTCTCTGTCACACTCATCAAGCAGCTTTTTAAGCTTGATGAGAAATTTCATTGATGAAAATTCCTGACTGAAAAGCTTCTGAAGAGCAGGAAGTGAAGCTCTCAACTCAAGATAAGTCATTGAAATTTTGTCAAAACTCTGATTTTGTGGTTGCATTTGAATAACCTCCATCACTACTAATTCTCCTTTTTATAATTTTCCTCATCATCTTCATCATAATATTCCTCATCATCATAATATTCGTCTTCATCATCATAATATTCGTCTTCATCATCATAATATTCGTCTTCATCATCCTGAGCATTTTGATTCTTTACACTCAACATAATATACTTCGGTTCAGTATGAATAACCCCCTTCTTCGAATATGGAATTACACTAATCTTCAAATTTCTTCCGCTCTCTTCAACAAGATCTCTGTTCACAATTTCAACCAGACCCCATGATTCAAGCAGTTTTGCAATATAATTTCTCCTGCGATAATCTGTCCTTGTCATCGGCCTTCGTAGCTTGTTATCCAGCATAAACAATTCCTTAAAATGAACAATGTAATACTTGCCCTTCTTGTGCAGAAGATGGCAAGTCTGATACAGCGTCCTGTTCTTTCTGGAATAAATTCCAATTCTTGTCAATGTTTCTGTAATAATCAGAAACTTCGAAGGATCAATCTTTACTTCAATAAAGTTCTTGATCAATTCATCCCTGAAGTTTTCAGTCATTGGTTGTGTCTGTGTTTGCTTCATTGTAGTTGTCTTTTCCATATTACACTCCTTTTTTCAATGAATTATAATGTTTTAACACACTCTTTTTGGAAATTCCATATTTACTGGAAATTTCCTCAACAAATTCAACATCCTTCTCTACCTTTTTCAAGGGGGAGAATCTTTTTCTTTTTGGTATTGCCAAGTACAAGTATTTATAATGAACATCCTTGTCAATGTAAGGAAACTGATTTAAAGTATTAGATATAAACAAAGTATCAGGAAAATTGGAATAAATTCTGTTTACAACAAAAGATGGATATTCCTGTAAATTATCCTGATTAATCAGATTTTCATCAAGCTTGAAATTTATTGCTTTCAAAATATCTCCAAGCTTCAACGCAGTATTGTTCTCTTCCATATTACCGAATCTCCAGAGAAATTTCAACCAGCATGGCCATCATGTGAATTTCATAATCAACAACGTAAGGCAATTTTGCCTGATAATTTGCAAGAATAACAATAACGTTTTCTTTCTTCTTTACAGAATCAAGCTTTGGAATAATCACATCATAAATAGAACGAATGATTGAATATGGATCGGTTGACATCTGGATATGCCGGGCAACCCATTCCCTCATCAAATCAAAATTCATCTCTTTCATGTATTTGTAAACTTCAAGAATTTCGCGTTCAACACTTTTTGATTGCCCAAGAATACCCTCATCAATCTTTCCATTGATTGATGCATATTTTTGCAATTCTACAAGAATTTTCCTGAAATCTGGAAAAAGCCTCTTAACATGATAAATAACAACCTCTTCGGACTCAAAAGGAACTCCTTCAGTCTTGAGAATTTTAAAAACTTTATTTGAAAATTCTGCCAGCATTGTTTCTTTTTCCTCTTTTGTAAAGGAAAAATCAACAACTGCCATGCGAGACTGAAGAGCATGAATAATCTTTTGTTTATAATTGGCAGTAAAAATAAATCGGCAATTGGAAGAATACTCTTCCATGAAGCTTCTTAGCGCAGGTTGAGTGCTGGAAGGATTCAAATAATCCGCTTCATCAATAATTACCACTTTCAACTGTGTTCCGGTCAATGAAACAGTTGTTGCAAAATCCTTGATTTTGCTTCTAAAAGTATCAATTCCAGACTCGTCTGATCCATTAATCAGCAAATAATTACAAGACAAATCATTACAAATAGCCTTGGCAACGGTTGTCTTTCCGACACCCGGCTTTCCACACAACAGAAGATTCGGAACATTCTCTGTTTTGAGAATATCCTGAAAATAAGATTTCAAACGCTTTGGAAGAATCACTCCCTTAAGTGAAGTCGGTCTGTACTTTTCAGCCCAAATTTCAATGTCTTTATTCATCTCATGATCTCCTATTTCTTGAAAATTGTTGACATATAATACTCAATTTTTGGTGTTGTTGCTGCTTCAGGAACAAAATGCATCAGAAATTTGTTTGCAGGATCTCCTTTTCTATAAGTTCCTACATAATAGCAACTTACTTGATAGTCTCCGCTAACAATTTTTGTCAAATTAACTACATTTAATGCAACAAGTTCTTCCATGTTTTGTGAAACTTCTTCAAGAAAAATTGTAAATTCATCACTGGTCTTGTTATCAGTAAATGTTGCATCAGACAAAACAAGAGTTGGAGAAGAAGAATTTGTAAAATTAAACAAAAGCGTTCCCATATTAAGAACGTTTGATGCTTGCTTGATTTTCTTTAACATTTCATTTGTAAAATTAAGAGAAAACACCTTATTTTCAGTAGTACATTTAAAATCAACATCTTCAAAAAATTTGATATTAAAATGGTTGATCGGAACTAACATTGTCTCTGTCTTTAGAGATGTTTCAGAATTCGGTACAGAAAACCGAATCTGTTTATCGTCATAGGAAATATTGACGTATTCAGGCTCTTTGCTCATCAGTTGAATCATTCCCAGAAACTTTTGCAAAGAAAAAGCAATTGTTTCTGGTGGAGTCTCCGTGATGTTTGCTTTGGCTTTTATTGTATAATTATCATTAAAAAGTGTGATATATGGAACATTCTTCTTTAGACAAACATATTGATTAATATTTGCCAAAGCAGAAAGAATTTTTGTTGTTTCTGACGAAAGTTTTAGATTAAACATAATGCCCTCACAACACTATGATAACACATTCTGATGTCAAAATCAACCTATGGTCTCCTCAAAACATAATCGGGAGACAATGCGTGTGGACACACCTTTTTGACAATTGGTTTGGTGATGTTTCGAAAAACATTTTCTTTTCTTAAAATATGTAAGAAAAGTTCCTGTTCTTCTTCACACATCAACTCAATGGATTTAATCAAAATTTCGCGCTTCTTTTCATATGGAATAGGATAAGATGGTTGATAGACATACAGCCGCTTGATTTGATGTTCAATATATGAATCAGCAAATCCCGGCTTGTTTGCCCGCGATTTCTTATATTCCAGCTTCTTGAAATTTTCAAATTCAATACTGGGATTATACACTGCTGCAAAATAAAGTTCCAGCGGGTATTTCAAATTTTCTTTCAAATAATCAACCATTTTATCCTTATCTTCCATTTCATTGGCTTTTCGTAAAATATTAAGAATACTATAACTCATGCTTCAAAATCTCCTATACTAAAAAGTAATGTTTTCAAATTGTGTTCTCTAAAGTATTTATTAGTTATTTCCAAACCTTTCCCCTTCTTTTGTTTCAAAGATTCTTTGTAAAGGTTGAAAATTTCCATCTGAATATTTTTTGGAATATAGAAAAAATCAATAAGCGTTCTGTTACGAACAAATCCGGGCCGTTCTTCTTCACTTAAAACACTTTCAATCTCCCCATAAGGTATATTAACCAATTCATTGAATCTGTCTATAGAAACTTCAACTTCATTTTTTTCATTATTTACAAAATAATCATCATCTGTCAGATAATTTGGTATACCGTCTGTTTTGTCGCCATAGAGTATTTTGAACAACAAATCATATGTTGGTGAAACATGAAAATTCAGAAATTTCTTCTTTACAGGACAATATTGCCTGATATTTATTGAATAAAGTTGAGAAAAATCAGTATCTGAACTGATAATCAAAACTTCATCATGATTGAGTGCCGCAAATTGTGCCAAAGTAGCAATAATATCATCTGCTTCACACTTTTCATGCCTCATATATACCATCGGCAGATTTTCAAAAATTTCATTTTTAATTTGATCCAAATATGTATAGATCATTTCCCAGTTAAAAGATGAAAACTTCTTTTTACGGCGTCTGTTTGCTTTATAAAAGGAAAAATAATCCCTGCGCCAAGGCCATTTCCCGTCATCAACCAAAACAATTCCAAAATTTTGCGAAAATTCATAACGAAACTTTTTTACATTAATTCTGATCATATTCAATACAATATTTCTTACAGAATCAATATCAATTCTGGATGATTGTAAAATGTTGGAAATAACCAAACTGTTCAAATCTATAATAATCATATAACACGCTCCCGTTAAAACAGGGAAGACAGCTTTGAAAGATTATCAAAATTAAGATCCTCCATATCTATTCCATCTGCAAGGCTTTGATCAATGTCGATTTTATCGTTTTCCACATTGTACAATCTCATTCTGGTTCTGTCTATACCAACATAAGATTTTTTATACTTTGTGGCGTCACCATACCTGTTTTTCAATTGTTTCATAATAATAACGTTTGATGACTCAAGCGTTTCATTATTTATCAGAGTAACAATCAAATCCGCTGTCATAGCAGTTCCAAAAGAATCTGAAATTGCCGTCATATCAACATCAGATGCTGAAAATCCGGTTCTATTCAACTGGGTAGCTGTAATCACAGGAACCCGGTTTTCCATAGCAAATCCACGCAATTCTTCAGCAATTGCTTTAACAATTACGTACGTATTATTCTTCCCGTCATTAACAATTCTGGCTGAAGAACAGATATTCATATAATCAATTATTACAACATCAGGAACAAAATCCTTTTTTGTCTTCAATTCCAATAACAGTTTTCTGAAATGATTAATATTCGGTACAGCTGTAGGGTATTCTTTTACAATCAATTTCCCTTTTGGGACTGTTTTTCTTAATCTTTCCACCCGTTCAAGATAATCATTTTTGTTCAAATTTTTCAAATAATCAATAGAAATATCCAACAGATTTGCGTCAATCCGTTTAACAATTTCTTCTTCAGACATTTCCATTGTGATATAAAGAACATTATAAAAACTTTTCAAATAATGTGACGCAAAATGACAAAGCGTGAGTGTTTTGCCAACATTAACACCGCCAACAAAAATATTTAAAGTCTTTCTTGTTATGCCTCCATTTGTAATTTTATTCAAAAAATCTATATCAAAAGGTATTTTTTCTTCAATACGAGTATAATAATCATATCTTTTTTCAGCATCTTCAAAATAATCGTGTCCTACAGATCTGTCAAAAGTAATTGAAACTGCTTCTTTTAAAAGTTCTGGGATAGCGTCTTTTGATTGTTGTTTATCTTCTCCATTGATAATTTTGATAGATTTTCTAAGCGCATTTTCAATGGCAGAATCCCGGCAAAACTTTTCCGTTTCTTGAATTAACCATTCAAGATTGGGTTGTTCTGCCGAAGAATATTTTTTTAATTCTTCATAAAAACCAACAAGTTCTTTGAAAATCCTCTCAGGAAGTTTTTGTTGTAACATCCCGATTCGGATTTCAATTACATCCAGTGATGGTCGCTCATTAAATTTTGAGAAGAACTGTTCAATAGTAGAATACAATTCCTGATAAGGAGAAGTAAAATATTCTTTTTTCAGAAATGGAGAAACTTCTCTGATGTACTCTTCATTAAATAGCAAATTCTTGATAATTATTTTTTGAAACATATTTAATGAATTGTAGGAGTTTTACCATCATTTGGAGGAAGTATCAAAAACTGACTTTCTTTATTTTCATTTATTTTATCTACATTTTTCTTTATTATATAAAAGAGAGTTCTGTCAATTTCTTCCTTGTACTTCATTGGAAGAGAACCCAAAAAAGTATACTCATCATTAATCCAAACCGGATAAGCAATACTATTCGTTGTATGTGATTTGCGAGCAGCCTTTTTCATCTTTTTCAAATTATCAGAAAACCTCTTTCGGCCAAAATCAAGAATCATCTTTTCAAGACTATCTTTAGTTGCAGAATCAATTTCTGTATGTTCATAATGAATTCCAATATCATTTTTACCAAAAAACTTTGTTTCATCAGAAACGTATACCGCAGGCACTATAAAAACATCATCAACAAAATTTTTACTATTTTCAAAATCTTTGCAAATTTTCTTTATTTCAGAATTATCAATTTCCATAAACCAAAATTTCTTAAGTTGTTCCGCATTTATATCTATTACTTTTCCATAATAACTATAAACATAATATCCAACCACAGTATTTTTTGGTTTGGTATAAATTGTACCAACAATCGTATAAATTTTGCTTAAATTTTTTTCTAAAAAGTACAAAAACTTCATATTGTACTTGGACATTTCTTTTTGATAATCATTTCCAAATACTTTTTCAAAAGAATTCTTTGTAAGAATATTATAAATTACATATTTCTCATAAGAGATTAAAGAAAAATCTGAAAAATAGATTTCATTACAAAAATCAAAGGAAAACTTCTCTTTTTCAAGATTTCTAAACAAGTTTCTGAACAATTTTGAATTTGTTGATATTCTATACAATTTATTAAATAAAGTTCCCAATTCGTACGGATTAAATGCGTTTTTAAGTGACATGATTAATCCTCACTTTCTTCAAAAACATCATCGTCTTCAATTTGAAGACTTTCACCTGTTCCATACCGGAATGACTTCTTTACATATTCATTCAATTCCTGAAGAACCTCATCAGTAAAATATTTTTCAGGATTCTTGTAAATAGCCTTTTCGAAAGCTTTAGTTTCTCCAATTTGATATTTATGGCCGACCTTGGTAAACAATCCGGCTTCAATACCAAGATCAAGAAGACCATAATACTTGTTCAATCCTTTGACATAATCAAGATAAATTTCTGCTGTCTTGTTTTCTCTAATAAAACGAGACTTCATCACTTTAGCTGTCAAAATATTACCAACAATATCCCCTGAAGAATCCTTATCCTTCTTTTTCGACAAGAAAATAGTTACTGCTGCATTATAATGAATACCACTGCCACCAGACATTATCTTGCGCGGATAAAGACCCTGTTCATCATAAACATGATTTGTAACAATCATGGAAACATCAGCGACACTGAGTTTCAAAGTAATTGTTCTGAACGCACTCTTGATCAAGCGCGAACGGGTCATATCCTGAGTTTCTTTTCCAGCGAGAGAATCTTCCATTTCTTTCGATGTTGAAAGATTTCCTAAAGAATCAAGAATCATTAATAACTTGCCTTTTTTTCCCTGAGCAATGTATTCTTCCAGAACCTGCAAAGAAGTTTTTCTAAAATCCTGAACAGTTTGAATTGGAACAACAAGAACGCGCGAAGAATCAATTTTTCTGTCAACAAACATTTCCTTTGTCAACGCACCTTCACTTTCCATATAAATGACTTGAGCATCAGGATCAGAATCAAGAAAATTCTTCATTATTGAGAAACAAAGGTACGTCTTTCCTACCGTCGTTTCCCCGGCAAAAACGGTAATCTTCTTGTTTGGCAAACCGCCAAACAAATCACCGGACAAAACAGCGTTGAGCATATACGAACCTGTGTCGGTATATGTATCAACATCGGAAATAATTCCTTCGTCAACAATAGAAACAAACGGGTTTTCTTTTACCAAAGAATCTTTAATTTTCTTCAAAAAATTTGTAGGCATTAAATGACCTCCTGTCTGTATACAACTATGTTACCACAATCAAGCGAACAAATCAAGAAGATTGAATGAACGCTCAATTTTCCAATTAATCGGCTCAGTAAGAATTTTTAACGGATCAATAACAGCTTTTTCGATCATCTTTTCATAATCCACATATTTTGTAATATCATCAATAATTTCCTTTGGAAGCGTAACATTTGCCGGAAATGAGATAACATAACTTTCAAAAGGATTTGGTTCTTTTAGATACAGAAACTTGATCTTGTCTCCACTAATAATTGGATGAATTTCCATTAATTTTCTGTCCTTAATTAATTTGTTGAACACCAACGCTCCACGAACATGAACAGGAACAGATTTTGATGTCAATGAATATTTTTCAAGATTGTTAACATTTCTTGGGAAAGCAATATCGTAAATAGACGATTGTATAAATTGTTCACGATATTTTTCCAGATTTTCAATCAATTTATCATTATTTTCCTGCAAAATAGTTTTAATTGAATTCTTGAGAATTTCCCTGCAAATTTTGGGAGTTGATGATTTGATTGCTTCAACACCCATCATTTTGATTTTTGGTTCCTTATACTGAATTCCCTCAGAGTTCAAGACATTAAGACAATACCTCTTCTTCGCCAAGAAAATTCCTCTGTCAGCAATCACTTCACGCTTTAGAAAAATTTTGTTTTCCCGACAATTAAGATATTGGGCAAGATCTTTCAAACTTTTGTCAATATGCCGAAGAACTTCCTTGTTAAATGCATCAATATCTTCAACACTCTTTACTTTATTTTTTAAAGGAGAATAATCCAGATAAACTGAATCTGTATCACTGGCAATACAGTAATCAACTCCGCTTGTTCCAAATTTTTCATTTAAAATTTCATTACAAATTTTTTCAATATACCGAATAACAAGTTGTCCACTTAAAGTGACTGAACTGGCCAAAATTATATTATAGAAACGGAAGTAAACATTGCCCATTGCTCCATAGGCAGAATTTAAACAAATTTTCTTCACATTCTGAAGAATGTCATAAACCTTTGCTGTTTCCTTATATTTCTCATCTTTTGTCTTCTCATAGTTGTTCATATTCTCCAAATAAAGCTTTTTGTAATGTTTTCGCTCTTCAAACAAAATCTGAATCAGTTCTGGAAGAAATCCTGTAAATTCATTTGTATAAGTTGCTCCGTTAGCAGCAAGACAGACATTATGTTTTTTAAGACTTTCAATAACATATTCAGGAATTTTCTTTTCTAGAAACATATCAACAGAATATCCTGTACCAATATCATCAATTTTCTTGTAAGTGTCAGGAGAAATATTGAATTGTAGAATAAGATGAGGATAAAGTGAAGTTACGTCAAAACTGACTACCCAATCCTTCATTCCTGTTAAAGGAGATTTTACATAAGCTCCTTCATAAGAATCTCTCATGGAATCCCCAACCCGCTTGGAAAATGGAACTATAATTCCTCTCTTTTTCAGAAAATTGTAAATAATTGCATCCCACATTCTTACTTGGAAAAACACATCCCGAAAAATTGTTTTTGAAAAATAAGCTAAATTCGCCGCCAGAAACATCAAATTAAGTTTCTCATCCAGTTTTTCAACCAATCTGACGTCATGAACGTTATATTCTACAAATTTTTGAAAATCTGTTTCATATAATCTGAAAAGACTACCTTCATACTCAACTTTCTTTTCCCCAAGTTCAAGTTCAGCAATATAATTTAACGCGTTACTCTCTGTTTCTCCTCTTGAAGCAAACTTTTTATACAATCTGACATAATCCAGTTCCTGAATGCCTACAATATGCAATACTTGTCTGTCTTCATAAATGTTTTTATTAATAGGATCAAGATCTTTTTTCAGATAAACTGCTTCAAACGGGCTAAGTTTTTGAGCAAATTCTTCACCAAGAACATTACATATTCTTTGATATATGTAAGGCATATCAAAAGTGGAAATAAACCATCCACTAATGATATCTGGATATCGTTGTGTCCATAATTTTAAGAAAGTCAGCAACAAATGTTTTTCTGATGAACACTTTACATATTCAATTTCAGGTGAATTGGATGCATCAA
>Ga0308389_1000457_pt1 | contig 29643 bp, 25 predicted proteins | sample Hotspr2Sample148_FD_202362 | JGI IMG/M metagenome (GOLD analysis project Ga0308389, IMG submission 202362) | Hot spring phototrophic mat microbial communities from Mushroom Spring, Yellowstone National Park, Wyoming, United States - 20040719_148 ... | reverse complement strand
TTTCCGAATTAGTGAAGTCAGGCGTGCCCATCGAGAACGTGCCTGCGGCATAGGTCGCGCCGCTGCCCTGCCTGATCCTCCGGGCCACCTCGATGTCAATTTGTGCCCGCCGGCGCAGGTCGTCGCCATCTTGCCCCAGTTGGTCAGCTTCGTTCAAGCCAATGTAAATGAGGTCTCTGTGCTTAGCGCCTTCTAGGCCATTGATGATCTGCTCGACGCTGGGCACGACGCCGTGCGGAAAGAAGCGCCGGACCATGACCACCGCATCAGGATGTGCGCGTTTAAGCTCGCTGGCGCCGGTGAAGTTGTCCATACACAAGAAGAACTTACACCCTTGTCGCGCCTCCTCAAAAGCGACGTCGCTGTTGGACATCGCATGGATGCCCAATCTGAATTGATTAGCTCGATTTAAGTCATCATCAGGCGGTGCGCTATCAAGCTCTAGCCAAGTGGTGGATACATAGGCGACTACTGGCTGATCACCCGCCCGCGGCCCGTAGCGCAGCAAATTGCCACTTGCCTGGAGCGGGATGGCCACCCAGCCGTCCCGCACTGCGAGCACAGTGAGCTTTGCCCCTTTGGGGAGCATACCGATTATTGCGCCATCCATCGCAGGCTTGAGGCGGACATTGAGTAAGCTGGCGGTTACGGTCGCTTTCATAGGTGCTCCTGCTTAAAAGGCAAGCTCCCGACGCTTTTCATCGGGAGCTTGATAACAGGAGCGGGCAGCGGGACTCGAACCCGCGGTCTTCTGCTTGGAAGGCAGACGCTGTACCACCTCAGCTATGCCCGCTTTATATGCGGATTATAGCTCACCAATGGGTTAGGGTTGCATTCACCCGTAGGGCGACGCGATCTTCTAGAAGCGCCGCCTGCTAGGCGGTCAAAGAGGCGGGCAGGGATGCTGCGCTTTCTACAGCCTTCCGCGCCTCTGCGTGAGGATCACCCTGGCCGTGAATGCACGGATGCGTTCACCAATAGGGGCATCTTCCACAAGCGATGCTGCCAGCGAAGGCAAATCTATAGAGGGCGGGCGACAGCAGTGCCGTCGCCCACCCAAGGTTTTGCCCCGGCTGTGAATGCACCCAATGCACCCCGCTCTAACCGCCTGCGCTATAATTTGGAGCAACGGGGGCGTAGCTCAGTTGGTTAGAGCGTTGCGTTGACATCGCAAAGGTCACAAGTTCGAATCTTGTCGCTCCCACTTCTCACGCTCAGCCTGGCAGGCGTAACAATACCTGGCTAGCACAGTGTGGGCCGCCATACCCTCCTGTCAGCGCCTCGAAGTCTGTCGGATATACCTCCACGCTCAGGTCGCGCAAGCGCTGGAAGAAGCCCTCGCCAGCCTGCTGCACCGCGATCACCCTGCGCGGTCCGATAGTGAGCACATTGGCGGCAAACTGTGCTTGTTCAGCTTCGCTGATCGGGACGACCCGGATGCCCTTCTCCGCCAGATAGCGGGAGAATAAAACGGTGCGCGCGAGCACGTAAGTGAACGCCTCGGGCGTCCCCTGCGGGATATATACCTTGACCGCCGGCTCGCAATCGCCCGCCAGGCGGGTGTCCAGGCATAGGGCCAGATCCCGGTCGAGCATTGCGAAGTAGGTGTCGAGGTGCATCGCGCTCATGCTCTGGAAGGGATCTTCCACCACAGCGACCTCCACGTAGCCATACGCGCGGTGCTCCAAACACTGGCGGATGCCCGCCTCATCCGTGAGCAGCCCTTGTCCCTGCAATACGAACTCGCCACACGGGATGAAGTCGCCACCCTCAAGCGTCCCCGGCGGCTGGACGCGATAAATTGGCCGGACGCCCAGCGCCTCCATTGCGTAGGCCGCCAGGTCGTTCTCGACGGAGCGATTGGCCAACTTCAGGCGCGTGATGACGACGCCGGCGGACGTAGTGATCAGGGGATCGCGCGTGTAGTATGGGCTGAGCGGATCAAGTGAGAAGCGCGTGCTGAAGCGCGTGGTGTCGTCGAGCGCATCTGGGTTGCGGGCGATGTGCAGCGTGGGTCGCAGCATCAACACGTCAACCAAGCTATCAGCGTCCAGGACTTGCAGCGCTGCCTCCACCTGCGCCTGTGCCGCTGCGCGCTCCGCTGCGCTGAGCGAAGCCTCGAAATCGAGCGCCACTGCCTGGCGCGCCCACCCGATGAGCCTGGCACGGTTGACCTGGGCCAACAGCGCACGCAGATCGATCACATGCACGCCGTGGGCTTCGAGCAGGCGACGGTAGGCGCGATGTTCTTCCCGCGCTTTGACCAGCGAGAACGGGTGCGCGAAGTTCGCTGCGCCGGTGTGCAAGATGGAGAACAGCGTCTCTATGGCCGGTTCGCAGATCAACACCACGCGCGCCGGCAGCCACTCCGCTGCCTGTCGCGGCACGAAAGGGGAGAGCGTCATCATCGTTCGCTTGCTTCAGCAAGTGAGAAGCACGCGCGTGCTGCCCGCGTGGCGCAGGGCTTGGGCAAGCTGCTGGACATGCGCGGCATCGCGGGCCAGCGCGATCATGTTGCCGCCGCGCCCGCCACCGCTCATCTTAGCGCCAAGCGCGCCGGCTGCGCGGGCCGCCTCGCAGAGTGCATCCAGCTCCGGCGAAGAGACGCCGAGTTGCTGCAGATAGAGATGATTCTGGTCCATCAGCCGACCGAGCTGCGACAAGTCAGCGCCTTGGATCGCCTGGCGCGCAGCGACGACCAGCGCTGCGATCGCGTCGAATTGCGCTTCGTAGCGGGCGCGGTCGCGCTCCCAGCCGGCGCGGACCGCGCCAACCGGTATGTGGGTAGGCGTTGCGATGCCCGTGTCCGCAATCACCAGCGGGAGTCCTGTTGGCATGTTGAACACCTCCGGCGGCATGCCGCGCACAAACCAGACTGGCTGCTCGTAGGCGATCACTGTGTTGTCTATGCCGCTGGGCGAGCCATGGTAAAGCCGCTCACCTTCGTAGGCGAGCGCGCTTGCCTCAGCCGGCAGCAGATCGTGCCCGAACCATGCTGCTAACGCACGGACTATCGCCACCGATACGGCGGCGCCGCTGCCCAGGTTGGCCCCGATGGGTATGGTGGATCGAATCGTTAAGGTGGCCTGCGGCGGTTGTTCGCCGAGCCAGCTCAGCGCGGCCCAGACCACCCGTGCTAATGGGTCGTGGGTCTGGGCCGAATGCTCCAACAAATAGAAAGACATGCTCACGTCTGGCGCGACGATCTTGAATGCGTCGAGGCTAGGCTGAAGGCAGGCGAACGCGCGCAATCCGGGCAGAGGGAGCGCGATTGCCGGTCGGCCATACACCACAGCGTGCTCGCCGCACAAGATGACCTTTGCGCACGCGCTGCGCTCAACGCAGGGATGAGGCGCGCTCATGGAGGGATGAAGCGCGCACGATTGTAGCAAGAGGCGCAGTACAATCCGCACACATGGCCGCTGAGGCGCGCACTGCCTTTCGCCCCGCCAACCCGCACGTCCGCCAGATCGATCCTTGGCGTGATGGCCGCGCTGTGGCTAACCTGCTGGAGGTCGCGTTCCGCGAAGAAGCCGATAACGACGAAGGCGAACGCCTGATTCAGGCCCTGCGCAACTACAGCCTGCTCGACGCCCTGCTATTGAGTGGCACGACCGGCTTTGTCTGGGTAGAAGATGGGCAGGTGATCGCTAATGCTTCTGTGCAGCGCAACGTCAGACGACGGGACACCTGGGTGATCGGCAACGTCGCCACTCAGCCGGCCTATCGCAACCGCGGGATCGGCCGCGCGGTTGTGGAAGCATGCATCCAGTACGCCGCAGCGCGTGGCGCGCGCTACGTCGCGCTGCAGGCCGACGTCACTAATCGCCCCGCACTGCACCTGTATGAGAAGCTGGGCTTTCAGCGCGTGGGGGAAGTGTCCCACTTTCTGCGGCCGGCACTCCCCAAGTCGCCCATCACATCCCGAATTGCCCCCGCCCTGCGCAAGGCGCGCTGGTCCGACCGCGCAACAATCTGGGCGCTGGCGCAGCAACACATCCCGGAGGCGCTTACCTTCGCCGAGCCGTTCGACGCGCATATTTATCGTCTGGGCTTGCGCTGGTCCTTGGTGAATGCCCTGAGTGGGAATCCTGACCAGTGGCTGGTCACGGCCGACCAAACCAAAGCGCTCAGCGCGGTGCGCACCCGCGCGGTCATCGAGGGGAGCTATCACCACCTAGAAGTCTTCCCCTCCTCGGCCGCCTCGCTGGAAGACGTTGTGCAGCTCATTCAAGGGGGATTGGACCGACTAGCCAAGTATGTGCGCAAGCCGATCTACGCTGCGCACGTCGCCACCAATCTGTTGGTCCGCCAAGCGCTCTGCGCAGTTGGTTTTCAGGTCAGCCGCACCCTCGTCCACATGCGGCTAGCGCTCTCGTAAGCCGACGACCGATTCTCAGTCAGCGATGCCGGAGTTACCGGAGGTCGAGACGGTGGCGCGTGCGCTGCGCGAGGGCGCGCCAGCACTGGTGGGGCGCACGATCCAAGCCGTCGACGTGTTCTGGCCGCGCCAGGTGGCGCACCCATCTGTTGCCGCCTTCGCTGAGGGCTTGATCGGTGCGCAGGTGCGGGACGTGTCTCGTTATGGCAAGTATCTGATCATCCACCTGTGCGCGCCGCCAGATAGCACGAGCCAAGCAGCCAGTTCTGTGCTGATCATCCACCTCAGGATGAGCGGCCGGCTGGAGGTGGTGCCCAGCGCCCAGGGCGCAACGCGCCATGCGCGCCTGGTCTGGCTTTTGGATCAAGGGTTGGCATTGCGGTTCGAGGACGCGCGCAAGTTTGGCCGCGCCTGGTGGGTCGCTGATCCCGCTACGGTGCTCGGCAAACTTGGCCCAGACGCGCTCGCAGTATCCGCTGAGGCCTTCGTTGCGCGCGCGGGGGGGCGACGCAGCGCGTTGAAACCGTTGTTGCTGGATCAGACTTTTATAGCTGGAGTTGGCAATATCTATGCAGATGAATCGCTGTATTTGGCCGGATTGCACCCAAAGCGCTCGGTGGTCACTCTGAGCGAATCTGAGCTGGCGCATTTGCATAGGGCAATTCAGCAGGTGTTGCGGGCTGGCATTGCGGCCAACGGCGCCAGCTTCGACTGGGTATATCCAGGCGGCCACTTTCAAGAGCACTTCGCGGTATATGGCCGCGCCGGCCAGCCCTGCCGCCGCTGTGGGCAGCCAATTCAGCGCATCCTGGTCGCTCAACGCAGCACGTTCTTCTGTCCCAACTGCCAACCTGGACCGACCTAGCCCCTCACTTTGTGCTAAATTTCACTATCAAAACCTACCCACTCGCCGACGCCCGCCCGGATTGCTTGCTTTTGAGAGTTTGCCCTCCCTAGAATGTAAGCAGGATACCGGTCAGCACACGGCCGGCAGATATCGCGGATAACCCAAAAGTGCTTGGGATAAATTTGGGAAAAGAGTGGCAATGCAACTGATGAGACCGATTCGCCCAGTGGGCATTGTTGGCTACGGAGCGTATGTCCCGCGCTATCGATTGGCGGGACAGGCAATTTCCGAGCTATGGACAGCGGGCAACACGCCTCCGCCGGTGCGGGAGAAGGCCGTCCCAGGACTGGACGAGGATGTGGTCACGATGAGCATTGAGGCAGCGCGCAACGCGCTCGCCCGCGCTCAGGCAGCGGATCCGCTGTTTGAGCCAGCGAAGCTGGGTGCGGTGTGGGTGGGCAGCGAGTCACACCCTTACGCAGTGAAACCCACCAGCACCATCGTCGCCGAGGCGATCGGCGCCACACCGTATACGCAGGCGGCTGACTGGCAGTTTGCCTGTAAAGCTGGCACCGAGGCCATCCAAGCCGCGGCTGGCTTTGTCGGGAGCGGCATGGCCCAGTATGTGTTGGCGATCGGCATGGACGCCGCACAGGGCCGTCCTGGGGATGCGCTGGAATATACCGCTGGCGCGGGCGGGGCGGCCTTCGTCATCGGGCCAGCCGAGCACGCCTTGGTGGAGATCGAGGGGTCAGTCTCATTCGTCACCGACACCCCCGACTTCTGGCGCCGGCAGCACGAGCAGTTCCCTGAACACGCTGGTCGCTTCACTGGTGAGCCGGCCTACTTTCATCACATCATCCAATCGGTTCAGACGCTGTTCGCGCAAATGGGCCTTTCGGCGCACGACTTCGCCTACGCCGTCTTTCACCAGCCGAACGTCAAGTTCCCGCTCAAGGTAGGCGAAGAATTAGGGTTCAAACGGCAGCAGCTCGCGCCGGGCCTGTTGGTGAACGAGATCGGCAACACCTACGCCGGCTCAGCAGTGATCGGCCTGACAGCCATCCTGGACATCGCCCAGCCGGGTGAGCGCATCCTGCTGGCGTCGTTTGGCAGCGGGGCCGGCAGCGACGCTTTCTGCCTGCGGGTGCGGCGCACAGTGCCAACCCCGCATGTGTGGACCACGCGGACGTATGTAAATCGCCGCGTGCCGGTGGACTACGCGCAGTATGCGCGGTTGAAGGACAACTACATTCTCTAGCGAGTGCGCAATGCGAGACGTTTCAATCGTAGGAATCGGCCAGACCCCAGTCGGGGAGCATTGGGATAAGAGCCTGCGTGAGTTGGCCTGTCAGGCACTGCTGGCGGCGATGCAAAACGCAGGCGTGGAGCACATAGACGCACTGTATGTCGGCAACATGCTCTCCGGCGAGCTCACTGCTCAGGAGCACCTAGGCGCGCTGATCGCCGACTTTGCTGGCTTGCGCGGCATCGAGGCTGTAAAGATAGAGGCTGCCTGTGGCAGTGGCGCGGCGGCGCTGCGGGTGGGCTACATGGCAGTCGCCAGCGGCCTCTGCGACGTGGTGGCCTGCCTGGGCGTGGAGAAGATGACCGACCACCAGAGCAGCACAGTGACCAGCGCCCTGGCCATGGCCGCCGACGCGGAGTATGAGGCGCTCCAGGGTCTGACCTTCGTGAGCATCAATGCGTTGCTCATGCGGCGCTACATGCATGAATATGGCTACCGCAAGGAGGACTTCGCCAATTTCGCCATCAACGCCCATGCCAACGCCGTCAACAACCCTTACGCGATGTTCCGCTCGCCCATCACCGCCGCTCAGTTCGCCGAGGCGAAGCCAATTGCCGACCCGATCAACTTGCTCGACTCTTCGCCGATCGCGGACGGCGCGGCCTGCGTGATCTTGGCGCCGACGAGCATTGCCAAGGAGTTCACCGACAAGCCGGTTCGCGTGCGGTCAGTGGCGATCGCCACCGATTCACTGGCGGTTCACGATCGGCGCGACCCGCTCTACTTGGAGGGGGGCGCGCTCAGCGCCCAGAAAGCTTACGCCATGGCTGGTGTCGGGCCGGCTGACATTGACCTGTTTGAGGTTCACGACGCCTTCACCATCATGAGCGCGCTCTCGCTAGAGGCCGCAGGGTTCGCCCCTCGCGGCCATGGGGTACGCCTGGCGATGGAGGGCGAGATCAGGCTGGATGGCCGCATTCCGATCACCACCATGGGCGGGTTGAAGGCCCGTGGCCACCCCGTTGGCGCGACCGGCATGTATCAAATCGTAGAGGTCGCCCAGCAACTCCGGGGAGAGGCCGGCCTGAACCAGGTCGAGCATGCCCAACTCGGCATGGCGCAAAACATCGGCGGCAGCGGCGCGACCGTGGTAACGACGATTCTAGAGCGGATTTAGAGATTGCTTGATTCAGCAAAAGGACAAACAGCGATGGAAGTAGCACGATACTGGCGAACGACAAAACAGCGTTATCAACTTCTCGGCGAGAAGTGTCCGCAGTGCGGTCGCCGCATCTTCCCGCCGCGCGACGTGTGCCCGATATGTGGGCACGAAGCGCGCGCCCCCATCAAGTTCAGCGGCAGGGGCGAGGTGTATTCCTATAGCGTGGTACACGCCGCCCCAGAAGGCTATGAGAAGTTCGTCCCCTATATCGTGGCGCTGGTCCGGCTGGCTGAGGGACCGCTGGTCACCGCCCAGCTCACCGACGTGGACGAATCCGAGGTGCGGATCGGGATGCCGGTGGAGATGGTCACGCGCGTCTTGCGCGAAGATGGAGAGCGCGGCATGTTGGTTTACAGCTACAAGTTCCGCCCGGCCCTGCCAGTAGGCGAGCGAGCCTCGCAGTCAGATGCGCTGCCGGCGCACGTGCCGCTGCCCAAAGCCAACGGGGTGCATCGCGAGCTGTTGCCGCAGGCGGCCATCCCCTGAGCGCGAGAACGTCTGCTGTGAAATAACGCTCGCGGACTGCTGAGTGATTTCGCGCACATCAGGGCGATAGTTGATGCTTTCGCCCGCTGGCACCTAGGGTGGGTGACGGCACTGCCGTCGCCCACCCTAGGTTTTGCCCCTGGCTGTGAATACTCCCCGCAAAACGGAGCGCTGGGTCTAGAATTATTCCGCCATGGAGCTGCCATCAGGAAGCATCGAGGTCATCTGCGGCTGCATGTTCAGCGGTAAGACCGAGGAGTTGATCCGGCGCGTGCGCCGCGCCCTCATCGCTAAGCAGAAGGTGCAGGTCTTCAAGCCGGCGATTGACGACCGCTACGCGCTCGACCAGGTGCGATCGCACAACGGGCTGGGCATTGAGGCCACGCCGGTGGCATGCGCTGAGGACATCCTGCGGCTGACCGAGCCGGATACCGCTGTCGTTGCGATCGACGAAGCTCAGTTTTTCGATCACAACCTGCCGCGCGTCGTCAACCAACTGGCCGACGCCGGCAAGCGCGTGATCTGCGCGGGTTTGGACCTAGACTTTCGCGGCGAGCCGTTCGGGCCGATGCCGACCCTGCTGGCCATCGCCGAGCGGGTGGACAAGCTGACCGCCGTGTGCGTGGTCAGCGGCGAGCCGGCCACCCGCACCCAGCGCATCATTAACGGCCAGCCCGCGGCGTACAGCGACCCGATCATCCTTGTCGGCGCCGCCGAAACCTACGAAGCCCGCGCCCGCAAACATCACATCGTGCCAGGCAAACCCCGGCTGTGATCGAGCTTACTGCCAAGCTCAAACGCATCCTGTTTACCGAGGCGCAGATTCAAGCCCGCGTGGCCGAGTTAGGCGCCCAGATTTCGCGCGATTACGCTGGCAAGGATCTGCTGCTGGTGTGCATCCTGCGCGGTGGAGTGGTCTTTCTGGCCGACCTGATGCGCCACATCACCATCCCTTGCTATCTGGACTTCATGGCGGTCACCTCGTATGGCGTCGGCGCCCGCACTTCTAACCGCTCGCCGCGCATCCTGATGGACCTGCGCGAGGATATCGCCGGCCGCAACGTGCTCTTGGTGGAGGACATTGTGGACAGCGGATACACTTTCGACCACCTCTTGCAGTTGCTGCGCACGCGCGAGCCGGCGTCGCTTAAAGTATGCGCATTGTTGAACAAACCGAGTCGCCGGGAAGTGCAGGTGCCGATTGACTACGTCGGCTTTGACATCCCTGATGAGTATGTGTGCGGTTACGGCATAGACGCCGACGAGCTATACCGCAACCTGCCCTATATCGCCGCGGCCTGAAGACTACAGGCGCTGGCGTCCCTCCAGCGCGCGGCTCAGGGTCACCTCGTCGGCATACTCCAGGTCGCCGCCAGCCGGCAAGCCGCGGGCCAGGCGAGTGATGTTGACGCCCAAGCCGACCAGCTTACGTTGGATGAACGCCGCGGTCATCTCTCCTTCTACGGTGGGGTTCGTGGCCAGGATCACCTCGCGGATCGGACGCCTTTCCTCTGCCGCGCGGCGCACGCGGGCCACCAGCGCGTCGATCCGCAGGTCATCGGGGCCGATCCCGTTGATCGGCGAGAGCACGCCACCCAGCACGTGATAGACCCCGCGATAGGTTCGCGCCCGCTCGATGGCCGCGACATCCATTGGGTCCTCCACGACGCAGATCAAGTCGCGCTCGCGTGTTGAGTCGGTGCAAATCGGACAGGGGTCACCTTCCGTGATGTTGAAGCACACCGAGCACAGCCGCACCTTTGCCTTCAGGTCGCGCAGGGCTTCCGCCAGCGTCAGTGCGGTCTCTGCCGGCGCACGCCACAAGTAAAACGCCAGCCGCGAGGCTGTTTTGGGGCCGATGCCGGGCAACTGAGTCAGTGCCTCGATCAGCCGGCTGAGCGAGGGAGGCAGGCTGTTCGGGACGGCCATGCGCCTAGAACAGACCAGGCAGGTTCAGGTCGCCTGTGACCGCCTGCATGCGCCGCGCCGAATGCTCCTGCGAAGCCAGGATGGCCTCGTTGATGGCAGCGACCAGCGCGTCTTCCAGCATAGAGACATCGTTCGGGTCAATCAGCGCTGGGTCTATTTTGATGCTTTGCACGCGCTGATGACCGCTGATGACGATCGTGATCGCGCCGCCGGCTGCGGTGACGTTGATCAGCTCATGCTCCAGAGCGGCCTGCGTCGCTGCCATCTCCTCCTGTAGCTTTTTGATCTTCTCCAGCATGCCGGGCTGGAGGCCGCCTGCAGGCTGCGCGCTGCGCGGCACAAAGTCGCTGCGTCTCCCTTTAGCCATTTGTTCGCTCCTGCCTCGCTACATCTGGCGTAGCGTGCCGCCCATCCGCTGGGCTGCCTTGACAACCGGATCTTCCTCGATATTGGCGACGGATGGATCGCGCTGTAGCGAGACGTGAATATCATACTGCCCGCCAAACATCTGGTTGAGCACGCTGATCACGCAATCCCTGTTCTTAGGATCCTGCAACCGCGTCAGCGCGATCTCATGCTCAGCGCGCAGATAAACTAACGTCCCCGTGACAGCGTATGGCTTGCACGATCGCAGCAGCGCAGCCGCCGGCTTGTTGATCGCGTTGACCTCGTTGATAAAGTCCACCCAGCGCGCCTTGATCGTTTCGAGGGTGAGCACGCTGGTCGCTGGTGGCGTCGCCGACTTGGCGAATGCGCTTCGCTGAGTTCCCGCCGGCGCGCCAGCGGGTTTCCTCCCACTGGCTGCCTTGGTCGGCGTTGGCTGGGGCGCAGGCTCTGGCGCCTCCGAAGGCTGCTGCTCGCTTAGCACGCAGTCGAGATAGGCCATCTCCAACGTCAACTGAGCATCGGTCGTGACGCGCATCTCATTCGCTGCCGAGCTGAAGGCCCGAATGGCGCGCGCCAGTTGGCCAACCGTGAGTTGCTCAGCCTGAGCGGCCAGCTCAGCTGCGTTCCAGTCTTCGGCCAACTTATCGCCCATCTTCACCTGCATCAGTGCGCGCAGGTAATCGATGACCTGGCGCGCGACCTGGCGCGGGTCAGCGCCCTGATCCATCGCGCGCTGGACGGCGTCCAAGCCGGCGGCCAGCGTGCGGTTCGCTAAACCGTTCACCAGTTCGCGCACAATCGCGTCATCGGCTGCCCCGAGCGCCTCGCGCACATCGCTGGCGGTGATGCGCATCGAGCTGGACGAAGCCAGTTGGTCGAGCAAGCTCACTGCGTCGCGCAGGGAGCCGGTGGCATGCCGCGCGATCAATCGCAGGGCCTGATCGTCCGCCTCAATGCCCTCCGCATCGCATAGCTGGCGCAGCCGGCCCACGATCTGCTCGATTGGCACGCGCCGGAAGTGAAAGCGTTGGCAGCGCGAGAGCACCGTGGCTGGTATCTTCTGCGGGTCGGTGGTGGCCAGGATAAAGATCACGTGCGGTGGCGGCTCCTCGAGCGTCTTCAGCAGCGCGTTGAAGGCCGCCGTGGAGAGCATGTGCACCTCGTCAATAATGTATACCTTGTAGCGCAAGGCGCTGGGCTGAAAGTTCACTCGGTCGCGGATCTCGCGGATGTCGTCCACGCTGGTGTGCGAGGCCGCGTCAATTTCGATCACGTCCAAAGCGCGGCCTTCATTGATTGCTTCAGCGATCTGGCGCGCCTGGGGCGCGTTGGGGTCCAAGCCGGCCAGGTTCACTTCCTTTGCAAAGATGCGCGCGCTGGTGGTCTTGCCGCAGCCGCGTGCGCCGACGAACAGATAAGCGTGTCCGATTCGACCCGTGGCGATTTGATTCTTCAGGGTCGTCGTAATGTGCTCCTGGCCCACCACCTCGTCGAACGTCTTGGGCCGCCACTTGCGATATAGTGCCTCAGGCACGCTGTGGATTCTATAGCAGGGAGGCGCGCCGGCGCTGGTTGATCAAGCGCTGCGCCAACGCCAACGCCTCCTCGCGGGTAGCGATCTGGCCGGTCATTTGTGCCTCGCGCACCGCCTCCAACACCTCACCGAGCACACGGCCCTGATCTAAGCCAATCGCCAGCAGGTCAAACCCGTTGATCAGCGTCGGCGGGGTCACCGAAGCTTCGTAGCGAGTGTAGTATTCGTTCAGCAGCAGACGCGCGATCTCAGCGCTCGGCGCACAGCCGCTTGGATGCGGTTCGCCCAGGCAATCTGCGATGGCGAACAATGCCAGTTCGGGCGCGCAGTCCCCAGCCGCGTTGAAGAAGCGGTATATCGCGCGCGGCGCTGGCGGGTAGAACTCGTATGCCATGCGCGGCGCGGCCGAGTGGTGGCGGATGACTATCTCGGTGCGGAGCACCTCGGCGTTGCTGAGCCGCAGCGCACGCGCGCGCTGTCCCGCCCAGGCCGCGCCGGCAAATTCGTAGCCGGAGAAGTGAACGCGCCCCTCCCCATCCGTGGTGCGCACAGCCGGCTTGCCGCAGTCGTGCAGCAGCGCAGCCAGCCGATAGGTCGCTGCGCGCGGCCGGTCATCAGCGAGTGGACTGGCGAAGTGCGCAGCGAGCTTCTCGGCATACGGCGCTTCGTATATCGCGCCCTCCAGGGAGATGCGCGCATCGTCCAGGAGATCGTCCAGCGCTTCCATCACCCGCCAGGTGTGTTGAAGGATGGTCGTGTGGGGGTCGTCGGCCAGCGAACAGGTGCGCATCGGCTCTATCTCCGGCACGATGGGCGCCAACAGGCCGAGGTCGTCGAGTTTTTGTGCTGCTTGCGCAGCGTCGCTCATGGCCAAGAGGGCCATCAGCTCATCGCGCAGCCGCTCGGCGCTGGGGCGCGCCAGCAGCGCCTGCCCTGCGCGCACCAGCGTCTCGGTCTCTGGGTCTATGCGCATCCTCAGCGCGTGAGCTAGACGAACGGCCCGCAATGCGCGCACTGGGTCGTCTTCGATGGCCCAGGGTGTGATCGCGCGGATCACGCCGGCTTGCAGGTCGGCCAGCCCGCCCACCTCGTCCAGCAAGACGCCGTCCTTCAACGAGAAGGCGATCGCATTAATGGTGAAATCGCGGGCGAGGGCATCGCTGCGCCAGTCTGGGCCGCGACAGGCAGCGAAGTCCATGACCAGCGCGGGGCGCCCGCATTCTGCGGGCAGGAGCACGCGGGCAGTGCCTCGACCGGCGTCCAACACGTAGAAGTTGCCTTTTAGCGCGTTCGCCACTGATCGGCCCAAGCCGATGGCGTTGCCCTGCACAGCGAAATCCAGGTCGTGGGGCGCTGTGCTGCCGAGCAGCGCGTCGCGCACCGCGCCGCCCACCAGGATGATCGGCGCGCGGGCCAAGGCACGCACAGCCTGTATCTCCGGCAGGCTGACCAGTTGGTTAAGGACGTCGAGACTCATCCGCGAAGACCCCGTATCCCAGCGATTGGGCCACGGCCCGTCCCTCTGGGCCGAGCGCCCAGACGACGAAGTTGCGCAGCTCGCCCTGTGGCTCGGAAAGCGCGATGAAATACAAAGAGCGCGTCAGCGGATAGTCGCCGCTGAGGAAGCGGGGCGCTTCGGGCGCAACACCCTCCACCGTTAAGGCGCGCACCCGCGGTCTAGCTCCGGGGGATGCGCTGGACGCCAACACGCTGGCCAGCGGCGCATAACCGATCGCTCCGGGGCGCAGCGCCACGAAGTTCAGCATCGTCTCGCTGGAGGGCATCATCAGGGCGTCGAAGGTCAGCCGCTGCGCGCCCATCACCGTCCGGTCAAAGAGCGCGCGCGCCCCATTCCCTTCTTCGCGCACGGCCACCTCGATGTCGCCGAGCGCGTCTTGGCCGTAGTCGGCCCAGCGGTTGCGCGCGCCGGAGAAGATATCTCGCAGGTCGCGCAGCGTTAGATCTGCTGTAGGGTTGGCCGAATGGACGATAACCACCACGCCATCGAGCGCCAGGTCGGCCAACCACCAGCGCAGACCAGCCGGCGCGGGCGGCACCAGTGAGGTTGCCCCCAGCGTCACCTGTCCTGCCCGCAAGCGTTCCCCGAACAGCGTGGGAGGGCTGGATTCAACTGTGAAATGGGCGTAGGGATTGGCCTGGCGGCTGTATTCCCTGGTCAGTGCCCACAACAAGGCTTCGGTGGCGTCGTCGGCGATCAGGCGATAGTGCTCAGCAACGGGAACGAGGGTGGGTGGCGCAGCAGCGTGCGCGCATCCAATAAGCACTAGGCTGACCAAGAGCGCCGTCAGCCGGCTTGATGAGCGCGCGGGGATACCGGCCACGTCTCCTCCTTCTACTGCCGCCGACGAGGGTGGGACGAACACGCGCAGCGTGTGTCTTACACAAGCAGGCGGTCAGACGTCTTGTATACAGCGTGGATTCTAGCAATACTGGGGCGAATGCCAATCGTCGGGGAGTCGTAGGGGAATTGTCAAGCAAAGCCGGAAAAAGCCTAGTAGGCTAATGGTGGGCGTCGGGCGAATGCCCTTTCTTCTCTTCACCTCCGGACACAAGGCCGGCGACTATCGCCGGCCTTGTGCCTGGTAGGGATATTAGCGAACGATGAACTTGCCCCGCATCAGGGTGGCGTGGCCTGGGAAGGTGCAGACGAAGTCATAGGTCCCGCGGGGCGGCGCATCAAACGTCACCTGGACGGTTTGGCCCTCCTTGGCCAGCGCGGTGTAAGCGATCACCCGATTATCGTTGGGCTTGAGGTAACTGTTTGCCTCGCCGGCAGCGATGCCATCGGCTGCCACTGCATCGGCGGTGCCGGGCCGCACCAGCACCCAGTTATGGTACACCCCGGAGCCAGGCGACGCGTTGTTCTTCATCACGAGCGTCACTTTGGAGCCAGCGGGCACTTCCAGGGTGTCCTTGTCGTATGCCAGCGCATCGCCTTTGGAGGCGATCTCCACCGTCACAGGCTCCCCGCTGGCAGCCGGCGTGGGCGTGGGCGCTTCGCCGCTGCCGCAGGCGACGAGGAGCGTGCTGCCGGCCAGCAGGCCACCAGCAAGTGCTATTCGCTTCAGAAACAGTCGGCGTGAGTACATGCTGAACTCCTACAAACCTAAACCGAATTTCTAGCCAGGAGTATATCATCCTCTCAGCCGTCTGGTCGGCCAGTGACGGTTTGCACTAAAATGTTAGGACAAATGGCAGGCACCATTACTGCGCTGAAGGCGCAGCCTGGCCGCGCGCGCGTTAACGTCTATTTAGACGGCAAGTTCGCCTTTGGGCTGGCCCTGATCCATGCGTTATGGTTAAAGGTGGGCCAGACGTTGAGCGATGATGAAATCGCTGCCTTGCGCTCGGCGGATAGCGAGGAACAGGCATGCGCCCGCGCGGTGGCGCTGCTCGCCTATCGGCCGCGCAGCGTGCATGAGGTGCGGACGCGCCTGCGACGTGCCGGCGCTGATGAGCAAACTATCGAGCGCGCTGTAGCGCGCCTACAGGCGGTTGGTCTACTAAGTGACGAGGAGTTCAGCCAGGCTTGGGTGGAAAGCCGGCTGCGCACCCGCCCGCGCAGTAAGCGCGCCATCGCCTGGGAGTTGCGCCGTAAGGGCATCGCCGAAGCGGATATCGCAACGGCGCTCGCCAGCTTCAGCGACGAGGATGCTGCTTATCGCGCTGCACAGAAATATTCATTGCGCTTTCAGCGTCTCCAGCCTGCCGAACGCAAACGAAAGCTGTACGCAGCATTAGCTCGACAAGGATTTGACCATAATACGATAGAGCAAACCATTAATCAGATTGAGTCGTCGGAAGGGGCAGGTGGGCCAACCAGTTGAACAACCGTGGCCGTCCGACCGCCGCCGAGGCTCAGTCGGAGGAGACGCTATGGAAGACACTGTGAGGATTATCGTTATCGAAGCCATTGTCGCCCTCATCGCAGCGGCAATCGTTGGCTGGCTTGGCTATCGCCTGGGGCGTCAGCGCGCGAGGGATGAGGGCGCTTACCTGCGCGTGGAAGCTGAGAAGACGTTGAGCGAAGCGCAGGCCAAGGCGCGCCAGATGCTGGTAGAGGCCAAGGATGAAGTCATTAAGCTGCGCAACGAGTTGGATCAAGAGCTGCGCACGCGCCGCCAGGAGCTACAGCGCGAAGAGGATCGCCTGAAGAAGCGCCGGGAGGAGCTGGATAGCCAGCGCGAGCGGCTGGAGCAGCGCGAGAAGAAGCTGAACCAGCGTCAGTCGGCCCTGGACAAGCGCGAGAGCGAACTGGAGCGCGCATATAAGGACCGCGTGGTCATGCTGGAGGCCAAGCTGGAGGAAGTCGCCGGCATGACGCGCGAGGACGCGCGCAATGCGCTGCTGGAGATCGTCCGCAACGAGGCGCGCAACGACATGGCGCGCGTGATTCGTGAGGTCGAAGCCGAGGCGCAGGAGATGGCGGAGCAGCGCGCCCGCAAACTGGTGATCGAGACCATGCAGCGCGTCGCCACCGACGTGGTGGCCGAACGCGCCGTCACTACTATTGAGCTGCCCAACGAGGAAATCAAGGGGCGCATCATCGGGCGCAACGGGCGCAACGTGCAAGCCTTTGAACAGGCTGCTGGCGTGGACATCATCGTGGACGACACACCGGAGACGGTCACCGTCTCCTGCTTCGACCCAGTGCGCCGCGAGATCGCGCGGCGCGCGCTTGAGGCCCTGCTGCGCGACGGCCGCATCCATCCCACCCGCATTGAGAAGACGCTGGAGGACGCGCGCCGCGACGTGGAGCGCATCATGGCCGAGGAAGGCGAGCGCGCCGCCATAGAAGCCGGCGTGCCCGGCCTGCCGCCGGAGATCATCCGCACCCTGGGCCGTTTGAAGTATCGCACGAGCTACGGCCAGAATCAGCTCTATCATGCCGTGGAAACCGCCAAGCTGGCTGGCCTGCTGGCCTCTGAGCTTAAAGCGGATGTCAAGGTCTGCAAGATGGCCGGCCTGCTTCACGACATCGGCAAGGCGCTCGACCGCGAGAGCGAAGGGACGCACGTCCAGCTTGGCGTGGACTTGCTGCGCCGCTTCAACATCAACCCGAAAGTCATCCACTGCGTTGAGGCGCATCATCACGACGTGCCGCAGGAGACCCTGGAGGCCATCATCGTGGAAATCGCCGATGCGATCAGCGGCTCCCGCCCAGGTGCCCGTCGTGAGACGCTGGAGGTTTACGTCAAGCGCGTGCGCCAGCTCGAGGAGGCTGCTCGCTCGTTCAAGGGCGTCAGCGAAGCCTATGCGATTCAGGCCGGCCGCGAGCTGCGCGTCATCGTCAAGCCAGACATGATTGACGATCTGGCTTGCATCCAGCTCAGCCGCGACATCGCCAAGCGCATCGAAGAGACGATGGAATATCCTGGCCAGATTAAAGTCACGGTCGTGCGCGAGATGCGCGCGGTGGAGTATGCGAAGTAGAATTGCTCTTTGGCGAGCAAGCCGTGAGGTGATGTCATGTCAGGTCACAGCAAATGGGCAACCATCAAACGTGCGAAGAGCGCAAACGATGCTAAGCGCGGCGCGCTGTTCACCCGGCTGGGCCGCGAGATTATGGTCGCTGCGCGCGAAGGCGGGCCGAACCCCGAAGCGAACTTCCGCCTGCGCCTGGCCATTGACCGCGCGCGCGCAGCCAACATGCCGAAGGAAAACATCGAGCGCGCCATCGCCCGCGCCACTGGTCAGGGCGGCGAGGCCGAGGCCTTCGAGGAGATCATTTATGAGGTCTACCTGCCTCACAAGGTGCCGGCCATGATCCAGGTCCTGACCGATAACCGCAACCGAACGGTGGCCGATGTTCGCCGGGTGATCACGCGCGCCGGCGGGCAAATGGACGGCGCGGCCGTCGCTTGGCAGTTCCAGCGCAAAGGTGTGATCGTCGTTGAGCGCAAAGCCGGCCTAGACGCGGACGCCGTGTTCGAGGCTGCGCTTGAGGCCGGCGCGGACGATATTGACATTGGCGATGAAGCCATCGAGATCACGACCTCGGTGGAAAGCTTCCGCGCCGTCCGCGATGCCCTGATGCAAAAGGGCTACGAGCTGACCAGCGCCGAGATCGCGCTGGTGCCGACGACTTACACCCAGCTAGACCGCGAGAAGGCCGAGCAGGTGCTGAACGTGATTGACGCGCTTGAGGAAATAGACGACGTTCAGCAGGTCTATCACAACCTTCAGCTTCCGGCCGAGGTCACGGCCTGATTCGGTGATTGCGATCGGCATAGACCCTGGTCTGGCGCTCACTGGTTTCGGTCTGGTGCAGGAGGCGCCTGACGGCCAGATCAGGGCGCTGGCGCACGGCGTCATAGAGACGCCCAAGACGCAGCCTTTGGCGCGCCGGCTTCAGTCGCTCCAGCAGCAACTGCAATCGCTGATCGCAACTTGGCAACCTCAAGAGGCCGCTGTTGAGGAGGTCTTCTTCGCCACCAATGCGAAGACTGCGCTGAGCGTAGGGCAGGCGCGCGGCGTGGTGCTGCTCACGTTATGCAACGCTGGCATCGCCATCCATGAATACACCCCTCTGCAAGTCAAACAGGCCATCTCAGGCTATGGCCAGGCCGACAAACGCCAGATGCAAGCGATGGTCAAGGCGCTGCTTGGCTTAGCCGACTTGCCGCGGCCCGACGACGCTGCGGATGCGCTGGCGATTGCGCTGACCCACGTACATAGCCGGCGCTGGGCGCAACTGAATCTTTCGTAACTCACTCATCCATGATTGCGCGCCTGCGCGGCATAGTCCTCGCAATTGCTCCCCCAACTGCCATTGTGGACGTCCAAGGGGTAGGCTTTCGCGTCTGGTGTTCCCAGGCTGCGCTTGACGCGCTCACTATTGGCCATTCGTGCGACCTGCACACGCGCCTGATCGTGCGCGAAGATGACCTTGCGCTCTACGGTTTCTGCGACGAGGACGAGGCAGAACTCTTCGGGCTGCTGCTCGGCGTGCCAGGCATTGGCGCGCGCACAGCGCTGGCATTGTTATCGCGGCTGGCTTCGCCCGTCCTGCGTCAGGCGATCGCTACCCAGCAGGCTGAGGTGCTCGCGCGTGTCCCAGGCGTGGGCAAAAAGACGGCTGAGAAAATCATCTTCGCGCTCAAGGACAAGGTTGCCAGCGCCGAGAGCGTGCCCGCCGGCGTGCCCCGCTCGGCAGCCGATGCCGAGGTGATCGCCGCGCTCACTGGGCTGGGCTACAGCCTGGCCGAAGCGCAGCGTGCGCTGGCTGCGCTGCCGCGCGATGAAGACCTGGACTTGGAGGAGAAGATCCGCCGCGCGCTGGCCTACTTTGGTTGACCAGCGATGATCGCGCGCCTGCGCTCGGCTCGCTCTGCGTTCATCCTGGGCCTGGCGCTGCTCCTCGCGCTTGCCCTGCGTTTCTACCGCATTGACGCGCAGTCGCTCTGGTACGACGAGGGCAACAGCGCCCGTTTGGCCGAGCGCTCAGTGCGTTTGATCATCGAGGGCGCGGCTGGCGACATTCACCCACCGCTCTACTATCTGCTGCTTAAGCTATGGCGCGCAGTCTTTGGCGAAGGTGAGGGAGCGCTGCGCGCGTTCTCCGCCCTGTGCAGCACGCTCACCGTCCCGTTCGCTTACTTCATTGGCCGCGCCTTCAACCAGCGCACAGGCTGGCTGTCGGCCTTCCTGCTGGTCGGCATGCCGTTCGCTATTTATTACGCGCAGGAAGCGCGCATGTATGCGCTGCTGGCGCTGTGCGCCGCCATTAGCACATGGGCCATCCTCGCGCTGCCCAGCCAGCCCAGACGCCTGTCGGCTGCCTACCTATTGGCCACCGCTGCCGGCCTGTGGACGCACTACGCCTATCCGTTCGTTGCACTGGCCCAAGCCATCGCTGTTGCGCTCTTCTGTTTAGCCCGCCGATGGGAGCAGGCCACGATCAGGCGCTATCTCGCGCTCAACGTAATCGCGGTGGGGCTATATCTGCCGTGGTTGCCGATCGCGCTGCGCCAGGCCGCCAGTTGGGGCGTCGAACGCGTACCCTACACGCTTGGTGAGGCAGCTGCTGAGATCTACCGCACCTTGATTGTGGGGACGACGTCCCCCATCGCCGAGGCCGGCGTGCCGCTGGCGCTCTTCGGTGCAGCCCTCAGCATCGGCCTGCTCGCGGGCGACCCGCCCGCGCTCACCCAGCGCATCTTGATGGGTGCGCTGCTGGTGCTGCCGGCTGCGCTGCTGCTGGCGCTCGGCATCTACCGCGAGGCTTATTTGAAGTTTCTGCTGGTGGGCGTCCTCCCGCTGTGCGTATTGGCTGCCCGCGGCTGCGACCTCTTGGCGAGCGCGGCCGAGCGGTTTCTGCGTCGCCCTGGATGGTCAGCCGCTGTTGCCCCTGGCCTGGCCGCGCTGCTCCTGGCGAGCATCGCGCCTTCGCTGCACAACCTGTATCACAACCCAATATACGCGCGCGATGACTATCGCGGCATTCAACGCCTGATCGCCACCGACCGCCGGCCAGACGACGCAGTGCTCTTCCTCGCGCCCAACCAATGGGAGGTATTCACCTACTATCAGCGCGACGACCGCAACTTGTACCCTTTGACCTATCGGCCGGCCTCATACCAAGCAGTTGCGCAACAGATGCAAGCGATCGCCGGAGCGCACGGCCGCCTCTTCGCGCTTTACTTTGGCGAGCGGGATGCAGACCCAGCAGGCTGGTATGAGGCCTGGATGAGCGAACATCTCTACAAGGCGCACGAGCGCTGGGTAGGCAACATCCGCTTCGCGGTTTATGACAGCGGCCATGATGAGGCCAACTGGACGGTTGTCCAAGGCGCGACGTTTGGCTCGGCAATCGCCTTGCGCGAGGCGCGCGGGCGCTTTGGTCGGCTTCGGCAGGGAGACGTGCTGCCGGTTGCGCTGCTCTGGGAGGCAACCGCGTCACCCGAAGGGCGTTACAAGGTCTTCATCCATATCGGCCCTGCCGACGGCCCGCCCGTCGCCCAGCACGACAGCGAGCCGGCAGCCGGCTATCGGCCCACGGATGGTTGGCGCGTCGGCGAGCGCATCCACGACCGGCGCGGGGCGTGGATCGCACCGGGCACGCCAGCCGGAGAGTATGGCGTGTTCGTCGGCTTGTATGACCCTCACAGCGGCGCGCGGCTGATGGCGACGCGCGACGGCCAACCGCTCGGCGACCGTCTGCAAATTGGCACGCTGAGCGTGCGCTAGCTGCGTGATTACAATCAGTCCGTTATGGCCGATTTCGACCTGCTTAGGACGCTCCTTCAGCCGGCCCAGACCAAAATTGTCCTCCTGGTGATGGACGGGCTGGGCGGGCTGCCGCGCGCAGAAGACGATTGCACCGAACTGGAAGCCGCCCACACACCGAACATGGATCGCCTGGCCCGCGAGGGGTGTCTGGGCCAGCACTACCCGGTTGGGGTCGGTATTGCCAGCGGCAGCGGCCCAGGCCACCTGGGCTTGTTTGGCTACGATCCGCTCAAGTACGAAATCGGCCGCGGCGTGCTGGAAGCGGTCGGCATTGGCTTTCACGTCACCCCGCGCGACGTCTGTGCCAGGGGCAACTTTTGCACCTTGGATGTGCAGGGCAACATCGTTGACCGCCGCGCCGGTCGCATCCCCACCGAGGTTTGTGCCCGGCTGGTGCGCAAAATTAATGCGGCGAGGATTGAGTTGGAGGCCGGCGTTGAGGTGTTCGTCGAGCCGGTCCAGGATTACCGCTTTGTCGTCGTCATGCGTGGCGACGACCTGGCTGGCCAGATCGAGGATACCGACCCCCAGCGGGTTGGCGCGCCGCCGCTGCCGGCCCGCGCGCGCGACGCGGCGTCCGAGCGGACCGCAGCGCTCTTCAACCGCTGGGTCGCCGAGGCGATGAACGTCATCCGCGACGACCATCCCGCCAACGGCCTGACCCTACGAGGCTTTGCCAAAGAACCAGGATTGCCGAAGTTCAGGGATGTGTATGGCCTGCGGGCCGCCGCGATCGCCATCTACCCGATGTATCGCGGCGTGGCAGCCTTGGTGGGCATGGATCGCATCGAGCACCAGGCCCGCACCATACGGGAGGAGTTCGAGGTCGCGGCCCGCGTCTGGAACGACTATGACTTTCTGTTCATCCACGTGAAGTACACCGACAGCCGAGGTGAGGACGGCGACTTCGCAGCCAAGCAGGCCGTCATCGAGGAGGTTGACGCCGCCCTGCCGGTCTTGCTGGACCTGCGGCCAGATGTGCTGATCATCACCGGCGACCACAGCACGCCCAGCCAGTTGCGCAGTCATTCCTGGCACCCCGTGCCGCTATTGCTTTGGGCGCCGGCCACTGCCCGGCGCGACGGCAGCACCCACTTTGGCGAACGTGCCTGCGCGCGCGGCGGCCTGGGCACATTCCTCGCCCGCGACATTATGCCGATGGCGCTGGCGCACGCGCTGCGGCTTCAAAAGTTCGGCGCCTGAGCGAGGCCAGGCGCAGCTTCCCCAGCACCTCAGCGCGACACTAGGAACGCGGGCCAGCATCTCTGACAGCGCACTAAGGTCGACTGTGATAAGCAGAGCACTGCAGGGTGCATCCACAGCATCACTGCCACCTAGGGTTTTGCCCCTGGCTGTGAATGCACCCCACGCTGGGCGATGCTGTGCTATGCTCATAGCGCAACCCACGGCTCAACCGCTAACAATGAGCTTCGTCCATCTTCACGTGCATTCTGAATATTCGTTGCTGGATGGCTTCGGCAGCGTCAAGAAACTTGTGCGACGCGCCAAGGAGCTGAACATGCCGGCGCTGGCCCTCACCGACCACGGGGCGATGTATGGGGCGATCGAGTTCTTCGACGCCTGCACGGAGGCCGGCATTAAGCCCATCATCGGCGTTGAGCTTTACCTGTGCAAGCGCGGGCGCAAGATGCAAGAAAAAGACCCCAACTTCGACCGCAGCCCGCATCACCTGCTGTTGCTGGCGCTGAACAACGAGGGCTACAAGAACCTGATGAAGCTGACCTCGCTCGCCCAGCTTGAAGGCTACTACTACAAGCCCCGCATTGACCACGAGGTGCTCGTCCAGCACAGCGCCGGCCTGATTTGCACATCTGGTTGCCAGTCCGCTGAGATCCCGCGCCTGATCCTCCAGGGCCAATTTGAGCAGGCGCGCCAGATCACACAATGGTACCTGGACGTGTTCGGCGACCGCTTCTATTTTGAGCTTCAGGACCACGACCTGCCCGAACTCAAGCTGATTAACGAGACGCTGATTGACTGGTCGCGCGCGCTGGGCGTGCCGTTGATCGCCACCAACGACGTGCACTACGTGCTGCGCGAGGATGCGCCGGCGCATGACATGATGCTGTGCATCCAGACCGACGCGCTGCTGAAGGCGCCCGACCGCATGCGCTTCAACAACGATTCGTACTACCTGAAGAGCGCCGAGGAGATGGCTGCGATGTTCGGCCAAAGCGCGCCAGAAGCGCTGGGCAACACGCTCGTCGTGGCCGAGCGCTGCGACGTCTCGCTCAAGTCGTGCACCTTCCACCTGCCGCGCTTCGAGCTGCCGCCCGGTTTCGAGAGTGACGCGGACTATCTGCGCCACTTGTGTTATCAGGGCTTTCAGGAGCGCTACGGCATTCCGGCCCGGCCTGATCCGCAATCGCCAGAGCCTGATGAGCCTGTGGACTTGACGGTGCGTTCGTCGCTGGCGCTGCCGGAGTCGCGTCAAAACCATGCCCTCCGCCCCAGCGCGCTGCGCCAGCGCTTGGAATATGAGCTGAGCGTCATCATCGAGATGGGGTTCGCAACTTACTTTTTGATCGTGTGGGACCTCATCCGCTTCGCGCGCGAAGCTGGTATCTGGTGGAACGTGCGCGGCAGCGCAGCCGGCAGCATGGTGGCGTATGTGCTGGGCCTGAGCTACATCGAGCCGGTCAGCAACGACCTGCTCTTTGAGCGCTTTCTCAACCCCGGCCGCGTGTCCATGCCCGATATTGACATGGACTTCCCCGACGACCAGCGCAGCCAGCTCGTGGACTACACCATCGCCAAGTATGGCCGCGACAACGTTGCCCAGATCATCACCTTCGGCACGCTGGCGGCCCGCGCTGCGCTTAAGGACGTTGGCCGCGTGCTGGATATCCCGCTTGGCGAGGTCTCGCGCATCACGTCGCTAGTGCCCGCTATCCCCGGCAAGCCGATCACACTGATGCAGGCGCTGGAGCAAGTGCCGGAGTTGAAGCGCTTATATGAATCGCAACCACACGTCCGTGAGCTATACGACCGCGCCGTCCAGGTGGAAGGCACGGTGCGCAACGCCGGCACGCACGCCGCTGGCGTGGTGATCGCCGACCGTCCGCTGGTGGAGTATGCGCCGCTTAACCGACTGACTGGCACGCCGCTCACCCCCCAGCTCACCGCCGTCACTCAGTTCGAGATGACCCACCTGGAGTCGATCGGGCTGCTCAAGATGGACTACCTGGGGCTATCTACGCTCACCATCATGCGCAAGGCGTGTGAGCTGATCAAAGCGCGTTACGGGGTTGAGCTTAACCTCACCAATATTCCCATCCACGATCCGCGCATCTACCAGTTGCTCAGCAAGGGGGATGTGCAAGGGGTCTTTCAGGTGGAAGGCACGGGCATGCGCAACCTGATGATGCAGATGAAGCCGACGCGCTTCCAGCACATCGTCGCCGCGCTGGCGCTCTTCCGGCCTGGGCCGATGGAATACATCCCCACCTACATCCGCCGCATGCATGGTGAGGAGCCAGTGGAATATCGCCATCCTGACCTGGCGCCAGCGCTCAGCGAGACCTACGGGATCATCGTGTACCAAGAGCAGATCATGCGTGTGGCGCGCGACATTGCCGGCTATTCAGTCGGCGAAGCGGACACCATCCGCAAGGCGGTCGCCAAGAAGAACGCCGAACAACTGCTCAAGCATCGCAACAAGTTCCGCGAGGGGGCCGTGAAGAACGGCTATCCGGCTGAATTGGCCGACGCCATCTTCAGCGACATCGAATACTTTGCCCGCTATGGATTCCCAAAGGCACACGCAGCAGACTACGCGGCCATCACCTGCCAGACAGCCTGGCTGAAGGCGGTCTATCCGCTGGAATACATGTGTGCGCTGCTCACCTGCGAAAGCGGCAACACCGAGAAGATCACCGCCCTGATCGCCAACGCACGACAACACGGCATCGAGATTTTGCCCCCGAGCGTCAACGCCAGCGACGCTGACTTCACTATCGAGGACCTGCCGCCAGGCCTCAATCACCGCGCGTGCAAGGGGCGCATCCGCTTTGGCCTGATGGCGATCAAGAATGTCGGCGAAGGTCCGGTGCGCGCGATCGTCGAGGCCCGCAAACGTGGTGGAACGTTCAAGTCTCTGGATGATTTCTGCCGGCGGGTGGATATGTCCACCTTCAATAAGCGCGTCCTGGAAGCGCTGATCAAGGCCGGTGCTTTCGACGAATTCGGCGCTCGCCCGCAGTTACTGGAAGTCGTTGACCAGATGATCCATGCCGCCAACACAGTGCGCAGGGCAACACAGGCCGGCCAGGCGCTCCTCTTCGATGCACTGAGCGATTCAGCCGGCGGCCAGCTCATCATCCTGCCGAAGAAGTTCAAGGACATCCCGCGCCAGACGCTGCTGCAGGAGGAGCGGGAGCTGCTCGGCACCTACGTATCTGAGCACCCACTACAGGCTCAACTCGGCGCCCTTCAAGACTACGTCACTCACACCAGCGCCACCCTGACTGAGGCCGACCATGGCCAGCGCGTCGTGATCGCCGGCGTGGTTACTGCGCTGCGCACGCACACCACGAAGGCCGGCAAGACCATGGCCTTTGCCGAGGTCGAGGACATCTACGGCCGGCTGGAGCTGACCATCTTCCCGCAGACTTGGGCGGACTATCAACACCTCTTTCAGAAAGACAAGCCGCTGCTGATCTGGGGCAAGGCGGAGGTTAGCGCCGGCGGCGTTCCCAAGCTCCTGGTCGAGAAGGCCAGCGACTCCTTCGAGGTTGCCCGCAGCGCCGATGGCGATCCACTGGTCGAGCCGCCTGCTACAAGCGTCAGCGACGACGTGATCAATGATTACTTTGAGAATGCGCTCTACGAGGCGATCGCCAAGGTCGAGGCGCAGTCCAACGAGGCGTCACCTGCGCGGATAGATTCTGCTCAGTCGCCTTCTCCGTCGGCCAGCGCGACGGCACAGCCACAGGACGAGGCCATCCAGAACCCCCATCCACGCGCGCAAGACCTGCCGCCGATCTTTGCGGCGCATGCGCCGATTTATGTCGTTCTCCAGCGCAACGGCGATTCGCGCAGCGACGTTGCCCGCCTGGAGGCCGTGTTACAGACGCTGCGCAAGTACAGGGGCAGCCGGCCTTTCGCTATCGTCCTGCAGTTCGATGACGGTAGGAAGGTGACCATTGACTTCCCTAACGATGCCACCAACGACTGCCCGGAATTGCATCAGGAGCTGCGCAACATCGGGGCGCGCTGTTTGGTTTAAAAGAGGCTAGGCCGACGTCTGCGACGTGTCGTCCTCGCTCTCCCAACTAATGATCCACACGCACAGCCCAGCCAGCCCGATCGTCGCAAGGATTAAAAACAGCCACTGATTCCACAACAGCCCCACGTCGCGCGCGGCGATGACGAGGATGATCACCATGCCAATCGCCAGCAGGATCCAGGCTGCCAGGCGCGGGTGTTTCTCGGCAAAAGCCTTGAACTTGGCAAACATGCTGCTCGGATTGTAGTCCAAAGTCACTCAGTTGCACCCAAGCGCCTGCATCGCTGCGTGCGTGGAGAGAAAGAAGCGTTCTGGGCCAAAACGCGCCACAAAGCCCGACTTCAATAGCTGGCGATAGATCGGCCCCTTGACCGAGGTCAAGACCAGCGTCACGTTGATCGCCTTGAGCCGGCGATCTGTCGCCTCTAGCGCAGAGAGCGCGCTCAGGTCAATGCGGTTGACGGCGCTGCAATCGAGCACAATGTGGGTCGCCTGCGGGTTGTCTAAAGCGGCGTTGAGCAGCGCGTCTTCCAGCGCGCTGGCCGTGGCGAAGTATAGGCTTTCGTCTATGCGCAGGGCCACGACATGCGGGCACGTCTTCACCGCGTAGCGTTCGACGCTCTTGTATGTTTCTGTGCCCTCCAGCCGGCCGATCACCGTGATGTGCGGCCGGGAGGTGACCCACAGATGGGTAGCCAGCGCAGAAGCGACGCCCAGGAGCAAACCGGCTTCCACACTCAGCAGCAACGCGCCGACCAGTGTGATGATCAGCGTCAGCCAGTCCGCCTTGCTATAGCGCCAGGCTTGGCGCGCGACTTCAAAGTCGGGCAGCGCGAGCACCGTGGCCAGGATAGTGGCTGCTAGTACAGTCTGCGGTAGGTAGTAGAACAGCGGTGTGAAGAAGAGCAGCGCGCAGCCGATCACGAGCGCAGCGAAGACCGAAGAGAGTTGCGTGACCGCGCCGGAAGCGACGTTGACGGCTGAGCGGGCGAACGACCCACTGACCGGCAAGCCGCCAGTGAACGCTGCGGCGACGTTGGCTGCGCCCAGCGCGATCAACTCTTGGTCTGCATCTACTTTCTCGCGCTGCCGGCTGGCGAGCGATTTGGCGATCGAGACGCTCCCTACGTAACTGATGGCGATCAGGATCAACAGCGAGGGCGCGATCGATCCCAGCGCATCGGTGGGGATAACCGGCATGGTCAGCGGCGGCAGGCCGGCTGGCACCTGGCCCACCACGCGCAAGCCGGCGGATTGGTCCAACCGAAGCAGCCAGGTGCACAGCGTGCCGGCCGCGACGACCACCAGGCCGCCAGCGCGTGCCACCAAGCCGGCGATGCGTTCTGAAATGCCTGCGCGCACGAACCAGTGCCCCACGTAGCGGTTGAAGATCAACATCCCAGCGATGCCTGCGCTCCCCATGGCGATAGCGATAGGGTTAGCCTCGGGCAGCGCAGCGAAGAGGTGGAGCGCCTCAAACAAAGGCGGTCCCGACTCAGCGGGCGAAACACCCAACAGGTGTTTCACCTGGCTGAGGACGATGACGATAACAGCCGCCGTGGTGAAGCCGGCGAGCACTGGATAACTGAGGAAGTTCACGACGAAGCCCGCGCGCAGATAGCCCAGCGCGACCTGTCCCAGGCCGACGAGCAAAGCCACGGCCAGCGCGATTTGCAACGCCTCTGGGCTTTGAGGCGTGGTGAGTTGAGCAACCAGGTTTCCGGTAAGCAGCGCCACCAGCGCCATTGGCCCAATTGACAGCGCACGGCTGGTGCCGAACAGGGCGTAAACCAACGGCGGGACCATCGCCGCGTAAAGGCCAGCTTGGGGTGGGAGGTTGGCCAGCAGCGCGTAGGCCATGCTCTGCGGGATGGCGATCACGCCCAGCGTCAGGCCGGCGATCAGGTCAGCAGGCAGATAGGCCCGCTTGTAAGCCGGCAGCCAGCTTAAGATCGGCAGGCGCCGGTGCAACCAGGATTGACGCGACGAAGCAGACGCAGCGATCACGGTCTTTAGACCCCCTTCGGCAGCGCGGCGTGATGCATCAACGGATCGCCAAAACACAGCGCCGATTATCTCCCGCGCCCCATCGGCCTCGGGCACTCCTACCCACGCGCTCGGTTAGCTATAATGGCATCTACAAATTGAATAGCGGAAGGACGGTGACCGAGAGGAGTAGGCAGCGCAGCGCCAACAGGGAGTGTGCGCCGTAGACTGAGAGCGCGCACTGGAGAAGCTGCTGCCGAACGTCGCTCGTGAGTTGGCCTGGTGAACGAGCAGTAGTCAGGCCCGGGATTCGCCCGTTAGCGCGATTGTTGAGTGTGCTCGCTCTGATGAACGAGGCGAGCAAACATCGGTGGTACCGCGGGAAGCGCCCTTCTCGTCCGATATCGGATGGCGAAGGGCGCTTTTATTTAAGAGGTGGTTTAAGGATGACTGAGCTGGCCAAGACCTATGACCCAAAGGCGGTTGAGCGCCGCATCTACGAATGGTGGGAGTCGCACGGTTACTTTAAGCCGGAGAATCAGGTCTATCTCGATCCCAACGAGCCGCCGTTCATCATCACCATCCCGCCGCCCAACGTCACCGGCACGTTGCACATGGGCCATGCCCTCACCAGCGCAATCGAAGATCTAATGACGCGCTACCATCGGATGAAGGGCGCGCGAACGCTATGGGTGCCGGGGACGGACCACGCCGGCATCGCCACCCAGGCCGTGGTGGAACGCAACCTGGAGCGGGAGGGCCGCAGCCGGCGGCAAATGAGCCGAGCCGAGTTCCTGGCCGAGGTATGGAAGTGGAAGGAACACTCCCATCGCATCATCAACAGCCAGCAGCGGGCTATGGGCATCAGCGTGGACTGGGACCGCGAGGCGTTCACGCTAGACGAGGCGCGCTCGCTGGCCGTGCGCACTGCCTTCAAACGACTATACGACAAGGGGCTAATCTACCGCGACACGCGCATGGTGAACTGGGATCCTGTCCAACTGACCGGCGTGAGCGACCTGGAAGTGGAGACCGAGGAAGAGGGCGAGCCAGGCTTCCTGTATTACGTGCGCTATCCGATACAGACCAACCGCTGGGAAGGCCCGCACCATCCCTGGGGCA
>Ga0308389_1000456_pt1 | contig 29728 bp, 30 predicted proteins | sample Hotspr2Sample148_FD_202362 | JGI IMG/M metagenome (GOLD analysis project Ga0308389, IMG submission 202362) | Hot spring phototrophic mat microbial communities from Mushroom Spring, Yellowstone National Park, Wyoming, United States - 20040719_148 ... | reverse complement strand
GCTTCTTGATGGAATAAACTCTTTAAGTAAAAAAGACTATTCAGTAAAACTTGGCTCAATTCTTGACTCAGAGCAAAGAAAATACTACACAAAGGAGAATTTCAAGATTCTCATTATGAAGATAAAATAGTTGTTGAAATAAAATTATAATTTTTTAACCTACCAAGAATATGGCTTTTATAAATAGGTTATTACGAACTTTCTTCCGTCAAACTCAATTATTTTTACAGAAATGTCATAAACACTTTTTATAAGTGAAGGTTCAATTATCGTGGAGTCTCCCATGCAGTAGATTTCTCCGTTTTTCATAAAGATAAAATAATCAGCAAACTGAATTGAAAGATTAAGGTCATGTAAAACAATAATTGTAGCAAGGTTTAAATTTCCTGTTAATGTTTTAAGAATTTGAAGTATTTCAATCTGATTTTTTGGGTCAAGGTGATTTACTGGTTCATCAAGCAAAAGCACCTGAGGCTCCTGTGCAAGAGCTCTTGCAATTAGAACTTTCTGAACTTCGCCACCGCTTAATTCATTAATTTTTCTGAAAGCAAAATCTTTAAGTCCAAAGTGTTCAATTATTTTTTCAACAACTTCCAGATCCCTTTGAGTTGGTTCAAAGGATATATGAGGTTTTCTTCCAAGAAGTATTACATCAAATACTGTGCTATATGGTGTTGAATTAGAACTTTGTGGCAAGTAGGCAATTTTCTTTGCAATTTCTCTTGCTGAAAGTTTTTTTATATCCTCTCCATCTATGTAAATTGTTCCTTTAACTGGTTTTAAAATCCTGTCAATTGCTCTTAAGAGAGTTGATTTTCCAGAACCATTAGGACCTAAAACAGCATAAACAAAACCTCTTTTAAACTCAAGATTAAGCTTTTTAAGAACTTCACTTTCACCATATCCTGCTGAGAGGTCCTTTATTTTAAGCATCTAAGCTTTTCTCCTTCTTATAAGCAAATAAAAAAACATGGGGGCACCAGCAAAAGAAGTAATTATTCCTACTGGTAAAACAGCTGGTGAGATAATTGTTCTTGAGATTAAATCTGAAATTGTAAGCAAAAGAGCACCAAACATTGCTGAGTAGGGAATTAAGAATCTATGGTCATTTCCAATCATGAGTCTTACAATATGAGGAGAAATTAATCCCACAAATCCGATTATTCCAAGAAAGGCAGTGCAAATAGAAACAACAAAGGCACTTAAAAACATTCCTGAAACTCTTAAAAACTTAATATTTACTCCAAGGCTTTTTGCAGTTTCATCACCCCAAAGCAATGCATTAAAATTCCACCTTTGAAGAAAGAAATAAATAAAACATAGCAAAAACGAAATAAACATAAGTTTGTTTTCCACCCATCCAGCCTTTCCGATATCTCCAAATGTCCAAAAAACAGTTGCTGCAACCTGAAAATCACTGGCAAAGTACTGTAAAAACATTGTTGCTGAGCCAAAAAGACTGCTTAAAGCAACTCCTGCAAGTATTATCGCCTCTGGAGTTATATTTTTAAGAAAAGATAGAAAAAGAATAAGAACAACTGTAAGAAGTGCACCAATAAATGCTGAAATTACAACAGGATAACTTTTAAAAACCGTTACTGCTTCTGTTCCAAATGAATGGGTCTGACCTGCGCCAAGAACAATTATTCCAAAGGCTGCACCAAAGGCAGCGCCATGAGAAACGCCCAATGTAAATGGAGACGCTAAGGGATTTTTAAGCACATTTTGCATTACAGCACCAGCAACTCCTAAAGATGCGCCTGCAAGAAGTGCACCCACTGTTCTTGGAAGTCTAATTTTCCATATTACATAAGAGTATTCAGTATTGCCAAATAAACCTGTTAATACATCGTTTAATGGAATCTTCATTGAACCTATTGAGACAGAAAGAAAGGATACAGCTATCAAAAGGATTAAAAAAAGAAATCCAAGTGAGATTTTAGAATGGACAGATTTTAGATACTGCTTTTTTATTGAAGATTCAGTGGACTTCAATTCCACTGTCTTTGAATTCAACTTTTCCATATCCCTTGTATACTTTTTTCAAATCATTATAAACATTTATCCCAAGAAATTTTCTGAATATTTCTTCTGCTTTTTTTTGTGGCACTATATCTTTGAATTTATCGGGATAAATAACTTTGCCAATAAAATAGGCATTGGCAAAAAGAATTTCAAGATTTGTTCTGTAAAAATTGTAAGGAAAAACAGTGTAAACCTTCCCTTCCTTTACTGCTTTAAGTCTTTTGTAAAATTCTTTGTTCTTTAAATAATCATCATTTACAAGAGAAATTCCGGCCGTATCAATAAACAGGTATTGAGGATTCCATACAAGAAGCTTTTCTCTGTCAATGAAAACATGCCCTTTCATTTTAGTTTCATCAACAACATTTTTTACATTGAGCCATTTTAAGGGTGGATAATCTGCTTCAGAACTTGTTATCCCGTGAGCACCCCTTGCACTTATAGCACCTATGTAAACTGTTGGTTTATGAGAGTTAGCTGTTCTTTTATTTAAGTCAGCAATGCATTGTTGAATATATTTATTTAGCTCTGCTGCTCTTTTTTCACTATTAAGAATCTTCCCGAGGAAGATAAAGGTGTGCATAATGTCCTCAATTTTGAATCCTTCTGTTCCTGCATATTGAATTACAACAACAGGAATTCCGGTTTTACTTTGAATAAGTTCAGCATTGTCAATCTCAAAAGTTATAATTAAATCAGGCTTTACTGTAAGAAGTTTTTCAAAATCTGGTAGTTTTCCCGGACCACCTTCTCCAATAACAGGAATATTCTTAACTTTATCTTTTATGGTAAGCCAGTAAGCTTTTCCTGTTGCAGGATTACCTTTTATAACATTTTGCTTTTCAATTCCTTCAATTCCTACAATTTTGTCAAAAGCTTGAAGATAAACAATGTAACGCAATGATGCTGAAAGTGCCACAATTCTTTCAACTTTTTTAGGAATTGTAACTTTCCTTCCAGCCATGTCAGTTATTGTGCTTATTTCTTTTGCACTGACAGAAGAGGCAAAAATTAAAAGGGAAAGGAGCATAAATAAAGCTTTTTTCACTTCATCCTCCATATGGTTTGTATTCAATATAAGGCTTTATATCAAGAACTGGAGTGCCGTCATACATATCAAGCCTTCTTACTTTTATTATATTATCTATTACATCAATTACTTCAAGGACTGAAAGACCGATTGGATTTGGCCTGTGAGGTGAGCAGGTGCTGAAAATACCTCTTTTTTCATTTAAATGCGGCGGCTTTTGAATAAGTTTTTCAGCAGTAAATGGAGGAGATTTATGAAAACAGAATATAACAACGATTTTGTCTCCTGCTTTTATATCCCTTAGACCAATTTTGTATTCAGGTTCAATAACAATTTCTCCTTCCACATCTGATACACTCCAATGTCGCGGTAAAGTATCTGCCCTTGTTCTTACATATCCAATTGGTTTGAATTTATACTCCTGCATAAATACTCTCCAAAATCTGCTCAATTTCTTTAAAAACTATTGAGTTATCAGGAATTTTTCCATTAATGGACTCATTATAAACATCAGGTGAAAAATGTATCAATCCTGAAATAGTTAATCCTTTTTTCTGAACATTTTCTCTAACCTTATTTTCAAATTCAGCAGGTACCTTGTTAAGAATAAAGTATACATTTTTACCCATTTTCTGCGATAGCCTAATTGCCTTTTCAGCTACTTCAACGGAGTCAAGATATGGCTCTGCCAGAGCAATTACTGTGTCAATGCCTTTTTCAACACCTCTTCCAAAATGTTCAACTCCTGCTTCAGTATCAACAATGATTATTTCATCATCTTTTAGCAAAATTTTTTCAAGGAATTCTCTGCTTATTGCTCCCATTGGGCAGGCACATCCTTCCATTGGTTCTTTAATTTTACCTATTCTTACAAGAGAGATGTTTCCATCTCTTTTAATAAATTCTTCAGGAATGTCATTAATGCTGAAAGAATCCTTTTCAATAACACTCATTTTTGCCTCTTTTTCTCCGGATTGAAACCTTTTAATTAAACTTTGCTGAACATTTTTTTTGCCTCCAAGAAAATCCATAAAATCAGAGGGAGGTTCATTGAAACAAAAAAGCTTATAAAGTGTTTGATTGCTTTCATCAGAATCAATAACAAGAACTTTTTTGCCTCTTTTTGAAAAAGCCTTTGCAAATGCACAAACAAAAAAACTTTTACCAACACCACCTTTTCCACATACTGCAATTTTTTTCATTTTATCCTCCATCTATTTAAAATGCAAATGATATTGAGCCACGCATTGTAAATGGTGCTCCAACTCCGTAAGTTGTGCCTGATACTGCATCATCCATTGCATTGATTACTGAAACATATTTTTTATTGAATATATTATCAAATTCAAGGGAAACTTTTAATCCCTTAAGCATGCCAATCTTTTCTTTAATGTAGTTCAATTTCATATCAAAAACAGCATAGGAGGGAATCTCCTCTTTGTGTTGACAATCTCCATATCTTTTACCGATATAACGCATCTGGGGAACTACTTCAAAATCTTTATATTTTAATATCAAACCTGATACCACAGTCCATTTTGGCACATCTACTACCTGTTTCCCATCTGTTGAAAGAGTTGCACCAGAGTAAGTTATATCGCCATCATAGGTAAGATAAGTGTATGATGGGTTAACATAAAAAGTAAGCCAGTCGGAGATAAAAACATTCGTTCCAAGCTCAAAGCCATATCCCTTTGCCTTGCCAATGTTTTGCTGATAGTTTACTGGTTTACCAGTTGAAGTATCTGTAACTCTTGGGTCCGTTATTGTTGTTAATAGATTTTTATGTTTTGAAATGAATATCGTTGGGTTTACCTCAATGAAATCTTTACGAAATCTCATCCCTATATCTACATTGTCAGACCTTTCAATGTTGTATCCTTCAAATAAATCATTCAATGTTATCCCTGCTGCCTGAAAATTTGTTCTTAGTCTATTATAGAGATTAACAAGTGGCATATAGGCATAGGGTCTTATAAAGTTTCTACCATAGCTCAAATAAGCTTCTATGTTTTCATTGAAGTTGTAAGAAACTCCAGCAGTTGGAAGCCATATATCATAAGTTCTTGCTTTTCTATCAAGGTCAGGAGCTCTTACAAGAGTAGGAACTCCGCCAATAAATTGTGTTACATACCCATCACTATCTGAGTCTTGAAATTTAAAATACTTTATTCCTGCCTGCCAGTTAAATTTATCTATTGTTCCGGATAACTTAAAATAAGGACTGTTTACATAAGTTGTTCCTGTGGTTGCAAAAACTCCGTAACCTCTGTATTCAAGACTTCCATTATTGTTTATCCAGTAGTTTTCTGTGTAAATGTTCATATCGGAAGATTCATAATGATAACCTGCTACTGCCTTGATTGTATTGAAATCAGCTATGAGCTCTGATATTATCCCTTTTCTTTCAATATCCCTTGTTCTTTGCTGAATCCCAGGTTTATTTCGAATGCTTGGAGAACCGTCCCATATTTTAGCATCTTCCTTTGAAATATAAGGCTTAAGAACTATTTTTATGTTATCTGTAATTCTGGCTGTGATTGATGCAAAAAGGTCTCTGTTTTTGTGATACTCTTTATTAAATTTGTAATACAGGTAATCATTTGGTGGGTTACCTGTTATAGAATCATTAAAATCAAGGCGATAGTATCTATCAAGGTCTTTTGCTTGAGAATAAGTTAAATAGCGATACTTGTAATGCTTTATCTCATTGAAATTTCCCCAGAGTTTAATTTCTATATTTTTCCCAATAGGCTGAACAAAAGTAAGGTTTAAATTGTTTCTTGGTCCAATATCTCCAGGACCTTTCCATTTATCCTGTCCTGTGTAAGAGTATGACAATGAAAGTCTACTTCCAGATGGATAAAACTCACCAGTATCAAATCTCATATATGTTCTTTTATATTCAAAAGAACCTGCGGACTGGGATATTGTGAACCCCATTTTTTCAGATGCCCACTTTGGTTTAAGCTCAATTGCACCTCCACGATTTCCTACACCAACACCAAGGTCTGCTGGAACTGCTCCTTTGTAAACTGCAATGCTATCAAAATTTTCAAGGTCATAAATATAAGCTCTTGGACCCATTGGATTTCCACCATAGTTTGGAATTCCTTCAACAGTCATTGCTCCAAGATAACCTCTAACACCTCTTATTCTTACATTTGACTGTTCTGTTGCAAGATTGTTAGCATCGGGTGACTCAAAAACAACTCCTGGAAGGATGCTTATTGCTTCATAAATACTTGATTTACCCTTTTCACCTGAAAGGTCAAGTCCTTTTCTTGTTATCTCTGTCCCTGTATAAACTGTTTCGCCTGTCTGCTTTGTAGGAACAATTAATTTTTCACCAGTAACCACAATTTCTTCAAGCTTTGCCTCTTCTTTCTCTTCTGCAAAGGCAGGAAAAATAAAGCAAAATAAAAAAACAATACTGAATAAAACAACCTGTAACATCTCTACACCCCTCCTTGATGATTTTTAATTTGAACTCTCTTCTGAGAGGCATAGACCCTTCATGAGTCCAATTCAATAAAAAAGCCGTGTAAGGGAACATTCCCTTCCACGGCCTTCATGACCTTTTTTAAGCCCTTCGTGGGTTAGAATATTAAAACAAAAAGTTAAAATTTATGTCAATAATATTTTGAATTTAACTTTCTAAACCATATTTTTTAAGATTCTCAAAAATAGCCTGATAATACTTGCAAAATTCAATTAAATCCTTTAGATGCTGATTTATTACAGTGTAAAGTTCTTCAGGTGTTATCTCCCAATAAACATGAACTAATCTGTTTCTGTATCCTGCAAGATTTTTATTTCTCTCTGCAAAATCCTTTGGAATTAAACCATGCTCACCAAGACTTAAGATAATCTGTTGATAATCTATTGTCTTTGCATTAATGCGTGAGAGAAAATGACTTCCTATTGTTAATATACCCTCAAGAGACCTTCTCAAATAATGTTCCGCAACAATATAGTTTCTTTTATCAGATAAAAAATCTGTTAAAGTTAGTTTGCTTAATGTTTCAAGTTCCCTTATTCCTTCTTCAATCTGAGCAAGAATGTTTCTTATTTTTGAAATTATTTACGGGAGTATAATAAGAATTGTGTCTATCAAAAGCTTGGTTGGATATTGGAAAAGTAATATTTAGAATTGTTAATACTATTAAGAACAACTTGACTGGTTTTTTAGATAACTTAAGGAATTAAAGAGGATACCCTTCGGCTTATGCCTCAGGGTGACAATGTGATGGTCATTCTGACCCAGAGCTTAAGCGAAGGGGAAGAATCCCTTCCGAATGTGTTCATTCTGAGGGAGCTTAAGCGACCGAAGAATCTCCTCCTTTTCCATATCCAGCGAGTAATGAAAGTTCCTCATGGCATTTAAACCAAGAAAATGAAAGAAAAGGAGGCAATCCTATTATTGACTGCGTTAAATTGAAAGCTAAAAAGTGCTTCATATAAATAAACTATATCAATGTTACCTTTTTCTTTATTTCTTTCTTAAGCTCATCAAAATTTTCTCGTTGAAGAAAAAAGACTTTTATATCCACATCTGGGCTTATCTGTAATTAGAATATTTTTTATCTTCATCTCAAAATCTATCTGTTTTATATTCAACATAAGGCTTTATGTCAAGAACTGGAGTGCCGTCGTACATATCAAGCCTTCTTACTTTTATTATATTATCTATTACATCAATTACTTCAAGGACTGAAAGACCGATTGGATTTGGTCTGTGAGGTGAGCAGGTGCTGAAAATACCTCTTTTTTCATTTAAATGCGGCGGCTTTTGAATAAGTTTTTCAGCAGTAAATGGAGGAGATTTATGAAAACAGAATATAACAACGATTTTGTCTCCTGCTTTTATATCCCTTAGACCAATTTTGTATTCAGGATTTACAATAATCTCACCCTCCACATCTGAAACACTCCAATGTCTTGGAATTGTTTTTGCCTTTGTCTTAACATAACCTATTGATTTAAAAACGAACTCTTCCATCTCTTTTTTAAAGCCTCATTAATGAAAATTATATCATTTTAGAGCATCATCCTCAATCGTTAAGTATAAACATCAAGAAAAAATTATTTTTTAAATAATCCATTTAAAGTTGACTTTAAATGATTTCTTGTGATATTTTTTTATAAATGCTTTCCTTTTTCAAAAAAATTATTGCTAAAAGAAAGAAAAAAAGAGAAAAAGAAAAATTAATTAAATTAGAGGCTGAATTTGAAGACTTAAAAGAGAAAGCAGAGTTAACAGAATTATTTGCAAATAAAAGAATAAAAGAGTTAGAATTAAAATTAAGTAGAATTGAAGAGCAGTTTGAGGTCTTTGAGAAAATAATAGATTCTCTTGATCCTAAAAAAAGATTTAATTGACGCGGGTGTAGCTCAGCTGGTAGAGCACAACCTTGCCAAGGTTGGGGTCGCGGGTTCAAATCCCGTCGCCCGCTTTTTTATTGGCGACGTACCCAAGTGGCTAAGGGAGCGGTCTGCAAAACCGCCATTCGCCGGTTCGAATCCGGCCGTCGCCTTTTTATTTTTATGCAATATGTACATTGAAAGAGAGTTAAAAAATTTTGAAAAAGTCCTAAAAAAACTTAGGGAAGAAAATAAAATTCTTCTAGATTATCTTTTCGGTTCCTTTGCCAGTGGGAAACCACATACTCGTTCAGACATAGACCTTGCCATATATATAAATGCCTCTGAAAAAGAAGCTATTGAAATAACTGATGAAATATTAATGAGCACAGAAAGAGAGATTGAAATTCTCAGGCTCGATGACGAAGAAAAATCACCATTTATAATTCAACAGGCTCTTAAGGGTATTACACTATTAGAGCCTCATTTAGATACTCTTTACAATGTTGCACACAAAGCACTCCATGAAGCAGAAAGTATAAGATTTAAACGAGAACATAGAATATGAAAAAAAATTATGAAAAATTATTTTATTTTCTAAAATATTTAAAAATTAATTGGCAAAATATCATAGCAGTAAAAAACAAAATTCCAGAAATTGAAGTTTTCTACAAAATGGTAGGAGAAGTCTTACAAAATTGAGACCCCTTGGTGTTCATACTTCCATAAAAAACAGTCTAATTAACTCTATAAATGAAGCAGTCGAACTTAAATGTACATCTTTTCAGATTTTTCTTCATAGTCCTCAGGTTTGGCAAATTCCTGAATTTGAAAAAGAAGTTATTGATGAATTTAGGAAACTAAGACAGATTCATAGACTAAATCCTTTCATAGTTCATGCTTCCTATCTAATAAATCTTATTTCATCAAATCCAAAAACTGTTGCTTCTTCCAGATATTTATTGAAAAAAGAGGTCTTAATGGCAGATTTACTCGGGGCAGATTATTATGTAATCCATTTAAAGGATAACAAAGACATGGATAAAAATGAAATTTTTGCCAAAACCCGTGAAGGATTCAGTAAAATTGGAAAGCTTGAAGGATGTAAAATTTTAATAGAAAACACCGCAAAAAGTAAGATAACATCTAAAATCCCAGATTTGATTGAAACATTTAACAATATTAATAATGAAAATCTTGGTGGAATTTGTATTGATACCTGCCATCTTTTTGCTGCTGGCTATGACATATCAACTGATAAGGGCATATCACAATTCATTGAAGAATCAAACAAATATGGTTTTGAGCTAATTAAACTAATTCATCTAAATGACTCCAAAGCATCAGCTGGCTCTGGAATTGACAGGCATGAACACATTGGAAAAGGACACATTGGAATCAAAGGGTTTGAAAACTTTTTAAAAATAAAAAAACTCTCCCATGTCCCTCTAATTCTTGAAACACCTAAGAAATCTCTTCAAGATGATTTAAAAAATCTTTCTACTGTAAGAGAGATCCTTAAGAAGTTAGAATCTTAAATATTTCTTCATACCTTTCCGAAGTTTTCTTTACTATTTCTTCAGGTAACTCAGGTGCTGGGGGTTTTTTATCCCATTTTATTGAAAGCAAATAGTCCCTTACAATCTGTTTATCATAACTGTCTTGAGATTTTCCAGGAGAATAATCTTTCATTGACCAGAATCGTGAAGAATCAGGTGTCAAAAGCTCATCAATTAGAATGATTTTACCATTATAAAAACCAAATTCCATTTTTGTATCAGCAATTATAATTCCTTTTTTCTCTGCAATCTCTGATGCCTTTTTATAAATAGCAATGGCAAAATTCCTTATTTTTTCAGCTGTTTCTTTACCAAGAATTTTTATGGTTTCTTCAAAACTTATATTTATATCGTGACCCTGGTCTGCCTTTGTGCTCGGAGTGAAAATTGGTTCTGGAAGCTTTTGAGATTCTTTAAGTCCGGAAGGAAGTTTAATCCCACAGACCATTCCTGTTTTTTGATAATCCTTCCATCCTGAGCCAGTTATATATCCACGAACTATACATTCCACAGGAAGTGGTGTTGCCTTTCTTACAAGCATACTTCTTCCTTCAAGAATGTCTTTATATTTTATTAAAGACTCAGGGAATTCTTCTATATTTGCTGAAACAACGTGATTTTCTATAATATCTTTTACCTGATTAAACCAAAACAAAGAAATCTGCGTTAATACCATCCCCTTGCCTGGAATTCCAGTTGGAAGTACAACATCAAAGGCAGAAACTCTATCTGTAGCAACAATAAGTAAATAATCATTAACTTCATAAATATCTCTTACCTTTCCTTTACGAAGGAATTTTACACCTTCAAAATTTGTTTCAAGTACAATTTTTTGCATATACTCTTCCTATGTTTTTAGTAAATTCATGCCTTGACCTAATTTTAAAGCATTTCTAATTGCATTTTTAACAAAATTTTTTGATGCTTTCAAGGCTTCCTTTGGATTATAGCCATTGCAAATAAAAGATAAAAAAGCCGAGGAAAAAGCACATCCAGTTCCATGAAATTGTCCTTTAATTTTTTCACCTTCTATCATTAGGAAGTCTCTTCCATCATATAAAAAATCGGGAACTTTATGATTAAAATGTCCACCCTTAATAATTACTATTTCTGTGCCCATTTTATGGATAATTTTTGAAGCCTCTATTACTTCATCAATAGAATTTATCTTAATTTCTGAGAGAGTCTCAGCCTCTAAAATATTGGCAGTTATAGCTTTTGATAGTGGAATTAATTTATCCTTCAGTTTTAAAAAAGCAGAATCTTCAATTAATTTTGTTCCTGTCGTTGAAATTATGACGGGATCAATTATCAAATTCGTAATTTTAAATTTTAATATATTTTCATATATACACTCAACAGCATCTTGAGTATAAATCATTCCTGTTTTAGCTCCGTAGGGTTTAATATCTTTAAGAAGAGTTTTAAATTGAATATCAATTAAATCATATGGTAAGGGATAAATATTTTCTATTTCAGTAGTATTTTGTGAAGTTAAAGCTGTTATTACGCTTACACCATAAACACCAAGAGCCTGAAAAACTTTTAAATCCATCTGAATACCTGCTCCAGAGGTAGGGTCTGAGCCACCTATTGTTAGAGTCACCTTCATTTTTTTCTATCAAGATTATTTATTAATTCGGCACCATATAAAAAAACTGCCCAGGCATAAAAAAGCCACATAAGAAGGGCAAGAAAAGTTGATACAGAGCCATAAAGAGTGCTGATTTTTATTATATTCGATACATAAAAGGTAAAAATATATTTTGCAAACTCAATAAAAATTGTAGTTATTAAAGTACCAATTAGAATGGGAACTGTTTTAATTTTTTTCTTGGGAAGAAATTTATAGAGACATCCTATTATCACGAAAACAAGAAAAAAGGTAATAACATATTTAACAAAGAATCTCATTGCTGTGCTTAGTTGTTCAATCATATGGGGTCTAATCAATTTAATTGCATAAGATAACCCGAAAGAAGCAGCGACTGCTATAATTATTAATAAAATTATAAAAAAGGACATTAAAAAGGAAACAAAAATATTTCGTTTTTTTGATATTTTAAAGATTTTATTCAGAGAAAACTCAATTGAGGTAAAAAGCTGTAATGAGAAAAAACCATATAAAAGTATAGAAATTTCACTAATACCCTTAAACATAAGCAATTTTTTTATTTCTGTCATCATCTGAAGTTCTATTGAAGGGAATAAATATACTAATTTATTGTAAACAAATCTTACGATTGTCTCTTCTTTAGTAAACGTTACTAATATATTCACAACAAACATACTTAAGGGAATAATTGAAAGAATTGAAAAAAAGGCAAGGGCAGCACTTAGATAAATACCCTCATCTTTGTAAAAATCTTTAAAACTCAAAATTATCGATTTAGGAAGTTTAAGAATCATTTTATATTCAATAGCTTTCTACCGTTATAGTATAAAATTTTATCCATTAAAGATTCAGATAGGCTTAGTTTTTTAAGGTTTTCTATCTCCCTGCCTTGATCAGCCCAGGGAGAGTCTGTTCCAAAAAGTATATAATCTGAAGGATGTCTAATAATAAAGTCTTTGATTTTATCATCTGTTAACCATCCAAAGGAGAAAGATATTTCCATGTATATTGGCTTTCCAATAATTAGCTTTTCCACCTCATCCCACTGTTTCCATCCACCAAGATGAGTTGTAATGAATTTAAATTCTGAAAACTTATTTAAAACATTCAAAATTCGCTCAGGAGAGGCAATATCCCATTCAGGGAAACTAATGTCATATCCGCAATGCATTACTATAAATAAATCATTTTCTATTAAGGATTCATAAATATAAAATGCTTTTTCATCATCTATAGAGAAATTCTGATAATAGGGATGCATTTTTATTCCAGGGAAACCTTCTTTTTTTACTATTTTTAAATGTTCTTTTAACTCTTTATCATCAGGATGGACTGATAAAAGAGGAATAATTCTTTCAGACCGAATTCTTTTACTCCATTTTAATATTGATTCAAACTGCTCTGGCTTTGTAGCAATATTAAATAAAACAGATGTGGAAATACCATTTTTATCCATAGATTTTAAAAGTTCAGAAATTGTCCCATTAAGTATTGGTTTAACTATACAGTTTTCCTGAAGTTTTTGCATTGCTTTTTCGGCAATTTCATCGGGAAAGGCATGCGTATGAAAATCAATTATTTTCATAAAGGATATTTTATCTTAAAAATTTTAATTTATCAATTTATTTTTTAATAACACTATTTACATTCTGATGGAGCAAAAATAGGACATACTTCAGATGAATTCTGCTGAGGGATTACCTTAGTTAAAAGATATGTCTTTATATTGTCAGTTCCTATAATAAAATTTTTTTCTGAATATTCATTGCAGAATAATACGGGAACAGAATTTATTTTTAAACTTTTCAAAATTCCTCCAATTTCTTTAGCCTCTATGGTTTTCACTGAAATAGAAAATTGTTCACAAAATTTAATTACTTCCTTACAATGAGGGCAATCCTTAGAGTAAACTAAAACATATCTTGAAGATGGGAATTCATTGATTTGAGGGTTTACTATATAAATTATAAAAAATACTGCCGAAAAACAAACAAAGGCATATATAAGTTCCCTCCTTCCTTGTATAAATCTGTAAATAGTTGATATAAAAAGGAAGCTAAAAATTGTAAGACAGAAGACACAAAATTCCTTCAAGATAAAACTTTGAAATCCCAATAAGTAACCCTCAACAGTTAGAGCAATTATTAAAATTAAAGAATGGAAATAATCAGCTTTTTGTCCCTTTTTAAGAGAAAGGAAAAACAGAATAGTAAATAAAAAAATACCAAGAATAAGCAAAACAATATCTCCACCTTTTACAAAGCTTTCTATAATTCTACATCCTTCAGTCTGACAAAGACTTTTCCCTACAAGTTTAAAAATAAATTCCACAGTGGTAAGAGTCAAACCGGCAAAATATATTAAGCTAATGGTTCTTATCTTAAAAAATTTGAAAGCCATAATTTTAATTATGACATTAACTTTATATAAATTAATAGTTGATTTTTCATTTTGCTTTTGTGTATAATGGCTAAGCATGCATTTGTTCCAAAAAAAAGAACAAATAAAAAGAATTCTTGAGTCACTTCTTTTTATCTCCGATAAGCCCCTTTCTATAAAAATATTAAGCTCTCTTTTTAATATTCAAGATAAAGAAATTAAAGACATAATTGATGAACTTATTAATGAATATAAATCAAGAGAATCAGGAATTTTAATAGTTCAGATGGAAGACAATTATCAAATGGTGACTAATCCAGCTTATGCTGATTGGATAACTTTATTTAAAAATTTGACTCTTAATAATAAACTTTCTGAGCAAGCCCTTGAAACCCTTGCAATAATAGCTTATAAACAACCCATTACCAAAGCAGAAATAGAAAAAATAAGAGGTGTAAATTCTGATTATGCAATAAAAACTCTAATGGAAAAAAAACTGATAAAAATCATAGGGAAAAAAGAAGTGCCTGGCAGACCTTTTCTTTATGGGACAACAAAGGAATTTTTAAAAGTTTTTGGTATTTCAAGTTTAAATGAACTACCAGCAATAGATCTTCAAAAAATTAATGCTGCATAAGGAGGTGATTTATGATTAAAATATTTATTTTTATAATATCTTCAATAATCTTACCCTGCCTTGTTTTTGCTCAAACCTATACAGTAAAAAAAGGTGACAATATCTACAGGATTTCAAAAAAATTCAATGTTACAGTGGAAGATATTAAAAAAGCAAATAATTTAACAACTAATAAATTGCAAATAGGAATGAAACTTGAAATTCCCGAAAAAAACAGTAAAATTACAAAAAAGTCAAAGGAACTTAAAAATTCAATAGAACCTCAATATCACACCGTAAAAAAAGGCGAAAATTTATATAGAATTGCTAAAAAATACAATATATCAGTCGATGAACTTAAGAGACTAAATGTTTTAAACAGTAACAAATTAAGTCCAGGGCAGAAACTACTTGTAAAAGCTCCAGATAAGCCAAGGGAAAATTTGTCAATAAGAGAGAATGAAAAAGTTCCTGTTTTATCTAATGCTAAATTAGATATAGAAGAAAAAAAGGAGGAAATAGAGGAAATTAAAGCATCAGAAGATCTTTCCCAAATGAGCATAACAGAAAGATTACTTCTTTTTGCAAAGAAGATGCTTCATCTGCCATACAGATTTGGAGGAAATAGCTTTAGTGGTCTTGATTGCTCTTTTTTTGTTAAGAAAGTTTACTCAATGGTTGGAATTGATTTGCCAAGAAGTGCAAGAGAACAGTTTACAGTGGGAGTACCAATTAAAAAAGATGAACTTCAACCTGGTGACCTTGTATTTTTCAGAACCTATGCAAAATTCCCTTCTCATGTAGGAATTTATCTTGGAGACAGTCTATTCATTCATGCATCAACAAGGTCAAAAAAAGTAACGATTGATAGCCTTGAAACACCCTACTACCTGAGTAGATACATTGGTGCAAAACGCATTCTTGGAATTGACAGAGAATCAATTGAAAAGGCTATAGAAGAAATTAAAAATCAGGAAGGTTAAGTAGAATAAATAATTTTACCCATATCACGGGTGTCATATCCACCAAGATATTGAACTGATTTTTTAAATTCTTCATCTTCTCTTATTACTTTTAAAACTGCCTGAAGTATTGGAAGTTCAAGGAATTCTTGAGGAATAAGTATATCATATCTTTCTTCTGTAACAGGAATAAAATCAAGCCCCAATGCTTGTGAAGCAGATAGAATTCCTAATCCAACATCAGCTCTTCCTGTAAGCACTGCTGAAGCTACTGCCATATGGGTGTATTCATCCCTTTCATAACCTTTTATAGCCTCAGGAGGTATCCCAAGCTCCTTTAAATGTTTATCAAGAAGAAGTCTTGTTCCTGAACCAGCCTGTCTGTTTATGAAAATCACATCTTCCCTTATAAGGTCTTCAAATCCTTTAATATTTTTTGGATTGCCTTTTTTCACAATAAAACCCTGAATCCGGTAGACAAGATTTATAAGTACAACTTTTTTATCTGGTAAAAGCTTTTTTATAAAAGGCACATTATAATGCCCGGTTTCCTCATCAAGGAGATGAGTTCCTGCCATGTGAGCTTCTCCCTTTTTGATTGCAATAATTCCACCCATTGAACCAACATGTGCAGAAGAGAGGGTTACATGGGGATAATTTTTTCTTAAAAAGTTATACAAAACATCGAGTGTGTTGTCATGACTTCCAATACATACAACAGTGCTGTCAATCTCCTCTTTACTACGCCATAAATTTACCACCACCTCAGTACCCTGTGAGAAACCTTCAGAACCTCTTGGAATACCAGTATACCCATCTGCTCTTACCACAGACATAAGTAGTCCTGCTCCTCTTCCCATTGGTGTTGCTATGTATTTACTACCTACCCTTCCAACTTTTACTCTTACAAATTCATCAACTCCTATGGTTGATGAAATCTGTCTTGAAAGTATTGCTTTGAGTTGTTCTTCTTTCTTTGTTGATACACCAAGATAAAGTTCTATAATAGGCTTAACAAAAAGGTTAAAACATAAAAAGGTTGATACAGGATAACCAGGAATTCCTAAAACAGGTTTATTATTTATAAATCCTGAAATAAATGGTTTACCTGGCTTTATTGCAACACCATTTATAATAACTTCTCCAAGTTCATTTATAACTTTATATGTAAAATCCTCTCTTCCATATCCAGACCCTGCATTAAGTAAGACAACATCACATTCTTTTAAGGCATTTAATAGGGCATTCTTTATTGCCTTTTCTTCATCGGGTACTATTTGATAAATTTTTGGATAAGCTCCTACTTCAGTAACTAAACTGCCTAAAACAGCTGAATTATATTCTATGAGTTCTGGTGGGTTTGGCATCCTATCTTTAATTGTCTCAGCATCAATTAGTTCTGAACCTGTTGGAATAATTCCGATTATAGGTTTTTTTCGTACCTTTATTTCTGTTATACCACTTGCAAGCATTGCTCCAATATCTGCAGGTCGTACAACATGACTTTCAGGGATAATCAGCTCTGTTGCAACAATATCTTCTCCAATTGGTCTTACATCATTGTAAGGAGGCACAGATGCATAAATTTCAATAAATCCTTCTTTTATATTTACTTCCTCTACTGGTATTACTGCATCAAAATCATGAGGTAGTGGGTCTCCTGTTTCAATCCAATGAGTATCAACGCCGATTTTAAGTCTTATAGGTTCTTTTTCAGTAGCCTGAAAAGTATCACGGGCTCTAACAGCATATCCATCCATTGCAGCAGAATGAAAATAGGGAGATGAAAACTTAGCAGTAACTGCCTGAGCTGTAATTCTTCCTAAGGACTTTTTAACAGAAACTATCTCATCAGCAATTGGAACAGAAGCCTTTTTTTTAAAAAATCTTAAAAGTTTATCCTTTGCTTCATCAAGAGATAAAAGTTCATGAAAAAATTTCTTACTCATTGATCAATTATTCTCAATCCGATTATATTTGATGATCGCCTTATATATCCTCGCTTCTGTACAACTATATCAAGAGGAAGACTAATTATATCAATTAAAAAAGGGTCTTTATATTTTATATACTGTTCTTCTCTAAAACTCTTAATGTAGGTGTTACATTCAAGACAGAGCTCTGCTCTTATTTCTTCTTCATCAAGGAGTATCTCAATTCTTGTTGAGTTTTTATTAAAACAATAGGGACAGCATATCCTGAAAAAAGTTCCACCATGTTCACAGAGAGGACAAATTATTAACCTTTCATTGTTTTCAACAATCATTGAAAGGGATGAGTCTGTTCCACAGATTGGACATTTACCCGTATCCATAAATGATGCCTTTTCACCCTCTTTCCTCAAAAAAACAAAAAAAGGTTTACTTAGTATAAACAGCATTCTATCAATTTCTTCTCTTGAAAGCTCTTCACTTTGAATTTGAAGTGACCATAGACTTGCAGGCTCTTTAACAGGATTTTTACCACTTTTTAAAATTTCATCCTTCAAAAATGAAATTGATTCATAGGGGATTTGAAAAACAAAGGAAAAATTTTTAAGTACTATATCAATCAATTCGGTATCACTGTCAAGTTTTACTCTTTCTTTTTCTTTTTTGCATTGGTCAGTTAAAGTTTTAATTTTTTCATAAAGTTCAAGAGGACTTTGCAAATGAGGCTTTTCTTTTATTACATCTTCAATTTTCATAGCTCCTCCAATAAAATTTAAGGAATTTCCGGTGGTTTAATTTGTAAATCTTCCCCAGTAAGTGCCTCTACAAGAAAGGTTTTCAATGCTTTCTTTTCATATTCTGTCAAATTAAGAGGTTTCAATACTTTATTTCCCTCTCCTCCGCCTTTGTTAAAAAAGTCAATTACTTCATCAAGGCTCTTAAATATACCATTATGCATATATGGAGCTGTTTTTGCAACTTCTCTCAAGGTAGGTGTTTTAAAGGCTTTATAATCCTGTTTTTTCTTCGTTTTAAAATATCTGCCAAGGTCTTCTTTTACATTCATGTAATCAGGATACTTATTAATTTTAGCTACATAGCGCCTTGTAGTTATAAATTTAGGCTCATTCATATATTTTGGATTCTCTGGAACCATCAAAGCATGGAAACCCTGGTCACTCATATAAGCACCATAGTGACATTCTATACATTTCCCTTTTCCTGTAAAAATTTCCATTCCTCTTTTAGCCTCCTCACTTAATGCATTTTTATCTCCCTTTAAGTATCTATCAATTGGTGCATTCCTGGAAAAAAGAGTTCTTTCAAAAGCTGCAATAGCTTTGGCTATTAGTTTAATATTTAACTCCTGACCGAAAATTTTTTTAAAAGCTTCTCTATACTCAGGGACAATTCTGATTTCTTCCTCTAAAAATTCAAGATTCTGATTCATCTCAAAAGCTGACATTATTGGAAATTCTGCCTGCTCTTCAAGAGTTTTTGCTCTTCCATCCCAGAAAAGTGAGCTTGCATATGCAATATTTATTAAAGTAGGAGCATTTCTGAAATTTCTTGTTGTTGGATAACTTAAAGATATTTCAGCGGCATCTGTAAAAGCTTTTTCTGGATCATGGCAGGTTGCACAGCTTGTTGTTCCATCACCTGAAAGCCTTCTGTCAAAGAAAAGTTTTTTACCAAGCTCAACTTTTTCTTGTGTCATTGGATTATCCTTTGGAATAGGTGGTGGTGGTAGTGGTTCAAGCTTTTTTTTCTTTTTATCAGAGGCAAAACCATCAATATTTACAAGAGTAAAAATGATTAGAAAAACACTTAAAATGAAAATAATGTTACTTTTTCTTAGCATTTTGAAGCTCCTTTAAAATTATCTCCTTAAAATAATCATAATCTCTTACTCCTAAGACCTTTATTCCATTGATATAGAAAGCAGGCGTAACATAAAGGTCTAACTCTTTTGCAAGCTTTAAATCCCTTTCAATTATTGATGCTCCTTCTTGATTGTCTATTGCCTTTATGAATCTTTCCAGATCCAGATTAAGCTCCTTTGCATAACTTATTAAAGATTCCCTGTCAAGTCTCGGTGAATTTTTTATTAATAACTCATGCATCTCAGCAAACTTACCCTGCTTCCATGCCTCCACTGCTGCCTCTGCTGCTATTCTTGCATAATCTCTGTAACGATAGGGGAAAAATTTAATAACAAGCTTAACTTTACCCTCTAATTCTTTTACCAATCCATCAATGGTCGGACCGACCTCTACACAATGGGGTCATTGATAATCAATAAATTCAATAATTGTAACAGGAGCATTTTCAGAACCAATGTATGGTGAATTCTCAATAGGTATAAAATATCTCTTTTCACTTGCCAAAACAGAAGAGCAAAAAAGAAATAATAAAAAAAAGATAAAACTTAATCTTCTCATAAAATCCTCCTTCCTTTAAATGCCCCCTGCAGGAATCGAACCTGCGACACCAGGTTTAGGAAACCTGTGCTCTATCCTACTGAGCTAAGGGGGCTTGAAAAAATTATACCAAATTGACCACAACTTAAACAAATTGATATAATTTTTAAAACTTATATAGGTTTAAATTTTATACAATTAAGGGAACAAAAATGATTCTTGTCAAAAATGCTATGGTAAATAATATTTATACCCTTTCAACAGAAAATACAATTTTTGAGCTTTTAGAATTGATGTCCCAAAGAGGAATAGGTAGTGTTATCATAACCAATGATAAAAAATTCCCATTACAAATACTTACGCTTAGAGACATCCCTAAAATTTTTAATTTATCATTGTCAACTAATAAAATAAGTGACCTACTTATTAAACTTAATAAAAACAATTCAAAATTGATAACTATAAGAGCATCACAACATTTAATAACTGCGATAAATCTAATGAATAAACACAATATCAGTCATTTACCAGTCATTGATAAAAATAATCAATTAGTTGGAATAATTAGCATGAGAGATCTTTTTAAACATTTTCCAGGTGTGTTATTTATAGACCCTTTAACTGACATTCACAATAGATTGTATTTAGATATTCTGAAATTGAAAATTGAAAAAAGCAAAATGAAAATATGCATTTTTATGATTGATATAGATAATTTTAAAAAAATAAATGATGAGCATGGACACTCAGTAGGTGACATTGTATTAAAAAATGTTGCTAAAACACTAAAATCTAATATCAAAGGATTCGATGAAGTAATAAGATATGGTGGCGAAGAATTTTTAGTTATTTTATACAGATGTGATATAAATCAGATCTATAATATTGCAGAAAGATTAAGAAAAAAAGTAAAAAAAATTAAAATACCAAAATATGAATCAATTCTTATAACTGTGAGTATTGGTGCGTACAGTTATGAACCCGGAGAGGATATAGATGAAGCAATAAAAAAAGCAGACATAGCAATGTATCAGGCAAAAAAAGCTGGCAAAGACAGAGTTTCAATATATGAAAATCAATAATATTTTCAATTTTGATATTAGTGCTGAAGACTTAACAGAAATTTTAAATAATATAGATCATAATCTTTCCTTAATAGATGAAGAATTTAATATTCTTTGGGCAAATAAGGCATATACAGATAGACTTGGTAAAAAATATAATCAAGTAATTGATAAAAAATGTTACTCCCTTTGGCATAATAGGGATAAAGTGTGCCAAAATTGTCCATGCGATAAGGCATTAAAAACTCATAAAGTAGAAACCAATGAAAGGATAACTGCAGAAGGAAGACATTATTTGCTAACTGCGATACCACTGAAATATAGTAAGAATAAGAAACAGATTTTTGGAATTGGGAGAGAAATAACAGAAACTAAGATAGCAAAAGAAAAATATAAAGAGGTCATTAAATCTCAAGCAATAAATTCTATTTTAGCCAACTTTATTCATCAACTAACAAATATATTAACTGGAATATACGGTTTTGCTCAATTACTTGAAAAAAACATCGAAGATGAGAAATTACAGAAATATTTATATAATTTAATAATTGCCTCTAAAAAAGGAATAAGTTTTGTAAATGCTTTAAAAAAACTAAAACCCACTATTTCAGATGAAGCTATCTTCGATTTAAATTATCTTTTAATATCATTAAAAAATATAATTAAAGAAATTTTAGGAGACGATATTATATTAGAGACATCTCTTTCCGAAATACCTCAAATGATTGAAGGGGATCCTTTACAAATAAAAGAGTTAATTATTGAAATAGTAAAAAATGCCAAAAATTCCATTCAAGGGAATGGTGTTGTATCAATATCTACTGAAAAAGTTAATTCAAAAGTATTACTTAAAATTAAAGATTCTGGGCAAGGAATGGATGAAAAAACACTCAAAAAATGTTTTGATCCTCTTTTTTCAACAGATCCTAAAAAATTTGGTTTAGGTTTAACAATTGTAAAAGGTATTGTAGAAACTCATAACGGTTATATAGAAATAAAAAGCAAAAAAGATTCTGGTACTACAGTTAATATTTACTTTCCCTCTGTTACTTAACAACCAAAACAGGACACTTAGAGTATTCAACAACTTTTGAAGAAACACTTCCAATAAGAAATTTTTTTGTTCCGTGTTTTCCGTGGGAACCTGTAACAATTAAATCAACTTTCATTTTATGGGCTGTTTCAAGGATTTTTTCAGCGGGATCGCCCTGTCTAACAAGAAATTTAATCTCTATTGGTTTACCAGATAGAGATTTTCTAATTCTTTCCATTGTATCTTCTGTTTCTCTGGTTAAAACTTCAGTTATTCTTTGTCTGTCAGCATCGGAAAGTTCTGTAAGATAGAGCTCTGGGACAACAGCAAGCACAGTAAGAGATGAATTCATGCTTAAAGCGATCTCAAGTGCTTTTCTTAATGCCTTGTCTGAAGCTTTTGAGCCATCATGGGCTACTAAAATTCTCTGCATTTTTAATTCCTCCTTATATCTTTATGTCTTTTAAAAAATCTCTATATTCTTTATACCACTGCACTGTTTTACTTATTCCTTCTTCAATAGATACTTTTGGAATCCAACCAATGTATTGTTTTGCTTCTGTTATATCTGCCCATGTAGCAAAGATATCTGCTGGATGTCTTGGTTGCCATTGAATTTTTGCTTCTTTACCGAGAAATTTTTCAATTAGATTGATAACATAAATAAGTTCTACTGGATTGTCATTACCAAGATTTAAAATTTTGAACCCTTCAAGATTTAGACAGGATACTGTTGCTTCTGCAATGTCTTCAACAAAAGTGAAATCTCTTTTTTGTCTACCATCGCCATATACGGTGATTGGCTCACCAGAGTCTATTTTTTTTATAAATCTAAAAATACTCATATCAGGTCTACCAAGGGGACCATATACTGTAAAATATCTTGGAATTATTGTATTTATTCCATATAGATAATGATAACTATAGCAAAATAATTCAGCAGATTTCTTTGATGCTGGATAAGGTGCAAGGGGTTTATCAGTAAAATCAGAGACCTTAAAGGGAATCTTATCTGTATCTCCGTAGACACTTGAAGTTGATGCTAAAACAAAAACTTTTACATTAAAATCCTTAACATATTCAAGGAGATTGATTGTTCCCTTTACATTTGTGTCAAGATATCCCCATGGATTTTCTACAGATGCTCTTACTCCAGCTCTTGCAGCAAGATTTATGACTCCTTCTATTCTATGGGATTTAAAGATTTTTCTTAAAGTATCTAAGTCTTCAATATCTCCCTTGTAAAAAATAAAATTTTCATATTTTTTTAAAAAGTTCAATCTTAATTCTTTTATTTTTGGGTCATAGTAATCATTGATATTGTCAATTCCAATAACTATAAAATCTTTTTTTAAAAGCAAATCACATGTTGCCCATCCTATAAAACCAGCACTTCCTGTAACTAATATAGTCTGCATAGTTTTATATTTTAACATAAAAATTTACTTTCTTTGTTTTATTTTTATTTCCAAGGGAGTGTATTTAAAATCAAAAGTTTCTCTAAATAAATTCTCGATAAATTTTATATGATGTTGTTTAACTGCGGATTCATCATTTACAAAGGTCATAAAAGTAGGAGGTTTGATACCAACCTGTGTAATATAATAAAATCTTAATTCTTTTCCATGAGAAGAAAGAACTACATCCTTTAGCCTCTGACTAAAAAGCTTATTTAACTTTGATGTGGATAATCTTTTGTGATATTCTTCTAATATTTGATCAATAAGAGGAAATATTTTTGTAAGTCTTGTCTTATCCTCTCCAGAAACAGTTAAATAGGGAGCATAATCTACAAACCATAACTTGTGCTTTATTTCATTTTTAAAAAAATTTACCCTATTGTCTTTATCTTCATTAGGTATCAAATCCCACTTATTTATTAATAAAATCAATCCCTTTTTTTGTTCTGTCACTATTCCAGCAATTTTTTGATCTTGATTAACAATACCTTCATTTGCATCAATTACAAGGATTGCAATATCTGCTCTTTCTATGCTTCTTAAAGCCTTAAAATACGAAAGCTTTTCAACATAGGCTATTTGTGTTCTTTCATTTTTGTAGTAAGAAAGTCTCCTTATTCCTGCTGTATCGATAAATAAATATTTTTTCCCATAATAAGTGCATACTGCATCAACAGCATCTCTTGTTGTTCCAGGAATAGGACTTACTATCATCCTTTTTTTACCAAGTAAGGCATTGATAATTGTTGATTTACCCACATTGGGTCTGCCAACAATGGCGATTTTAGGCAAATTTTCTGTTTCAATTTTAATTTCGTAGTATTTGGGAATTTTTTCGAGAATTTTATCAATTAATTCTTCTATGCCATATCCTGTAATTGCAGAGATAGGTAAAAATTGGTCTGTTCCTATGGAATAAAATTCATATATTTTGTCAAGCTTTGAAGGGTTATCTATTTTATTAATTACCCATATAATATCTTTTCCAGTATTTCTAAGTCTTCTTGCTATCTCTATGTCAAAGGGAAGTAATCCCTCCTTTCCATCAAGAAGGTGAATGATAAGATCTGCCTCTGATATTGCCATATTAACCTGTTCAAGCATCTGTTTTTGAATAATATCCTCTGCCTTTTCATCAGGAAAAAATCCACCTGTATCAACAACGCTAAATTCTCTATCATCCCATTTTGCTAATCCATAATTTATATCTCTTGTTACACCTGGAAGTTTATCTGTAATAGCCTTAATTTTTTGATTAGATTTAATTAGTCTATTAAAAAGCGTTGATTTACCCACATTGGGTCTGCCAACAATAACTACTGTAAACATTTTTTCTCCTTTTTAAGTTTCTGAAAATTCTTTGGGTAAAGATATGCCAAGGGATTTTATTTTTTTGTATAGATTACTTCTTTCAATTCCGATAATTTCAGCTGTCTTTGTCATGTTCCAGTTATTTTCTTTAAGTTTTCGTATTAAAAAATCCCTTTCAAAGGCATCTTTTGCTTCTTTAAAAGTGTTATATTTAAAATAACTTTCCTCCTTTTTACTTTGTCCTATAATTCCGGTACTCTCAATATCAGAAAAAGTTATTACTTCATTAATCGTCATAATCATAAGTCTTTCTATAGCATTTCTTAATTCACGAATATTACCAGGCCAATCATAATTTTGAAGTATCTTCATTGCTTGTTGATCTACTGTTTTTACTTTCCATCCCTTTTCTTTGCTAAATTCATCAATAAAATATCTAATAAGTTCTGGTATATCTTCCTTTCTCTCTCTTAAAGGAGGAATATAAATAGGAACTACATTGAGTCGGTAATAGAGGTCTTCTCGAAAATTACCTTTTTTTATCTCTTTTATAAGGTCTTTATTAGTTGCAGAAATAATTCTTACATTTACTGTTATGTCTTTTGTGCCTCCTACTCTTTGAAACTTTTGCGTTTCAATTACTCTTAATAATTTTGCCTGTGTAAGTAACGACATATCGCCAATTTCATCAAGAAAAAGAGTTCCTCCGTTGGCAAGCTCGAATTTACCGATTTTTCTCTCTATGGCACCTGTAAAGGCTCCTTTTTCATGCCCGAATAGTTCACTTTCAATTAATTCCTGAGGAATTGCCGCACAATTTACCTCTACAAAAGGAGCACTTGCACGATTACTCAGTGAGTGAATTGCTCTTGCAACAAGTTCTTTCCCTGTTCCGCTTTCACCTATTATTAAAACCCTTGAATCTCCCTTAGCAATAAGTTCAATCTGACTTTTTATTTTTTTCATTGCCGATGAAGAACCAACAAGTTCATATTTTTTATCTATACTGCTACGAAGCTTTATGTTCTCCCTTTCAAGCTTTTTAAATTGTAATGCCCTTTCTGTAGTTAATATAACTCTTTCCATTGAGAGAGGTTTTTCAAGAAAATCATAGGCACCAAGTTTTATAGCCTCCACAGCTATCTCTACATTGCCGTGTCCTGAAATCATAATTATGGGAATATCTGAATCTTTTTCTTTTATTATCTTTATTGCCTCAATTCCGCTCATTTTTGGAAGCCATACATCGAGAAAAATTAAATCTATTTCCTCTTTCTCAAGTATCTCTAAAGCAGTCTCTGCATCCTCTATTAAAAAAACATCGTATCCCTCATCTTCAAGAATACCCGAAAGGGTATCAAGAATTCCTTTTTCATCATCAACTATTAAAATTTTTCCTTTCAAGCAGGCACCTCTATTCTGAATATAGTTCCCTTTGGATAATTATCTTCAACAGTTATCTTTCCTCCATGTTCAGTTACAATTTTTCTTGCAATTGCAAGTCCAAGTCCTGTACCTTCTTTATTTCTTGAAAAATATGGTAAGAATAACTTTTCCTTTGTTTCATCATCAATTCCTTCTCCTGTATCAGCAATTTCGATAATAAGTTTATTATTTAGTTTAACAGATATTGTTATTTCACCCTTAGCATTCATAGCTTTTATAGCATTGTCAATTATGTTGATTAAAACTCTTTTAAATTCTTGGTAATCAAGTGGAACAGGTTTTACTGGTTCATTGAATATTATATTTATCTTAACATCTTTGTATCCCCTATAAAGTTCTGTAACTTCTTCTATAAGATTCAGAGGATTTGCTGGTTCCTTCTTTATTTCAGGAAGCCTCCCAAATCTCTGAAAAGTATCAATCAGATTTTTAAGGGAATTTACTTCTGAGATTATTGTCTGAGTTGACTTTTCAAAAACTTTACTGAAATCTTCATCTTTATTTTTCCATTTCTTTATAAGTCTCTCTGTGGCAAGTTTTATTGGAGTAAGAGGATTTTTTATCTCATGGGCAAGCCTTCTTGCAACCTCTTCCCAGGCAATTGCCTGTTGAGCCTTTACTATTTCTGTAATATCATCAAAAACAACAAGAATTCCAGTAGCCCTGTCAAGATCATCTTCCCGTAAAGATATAATTCTTGCCTTGATTTTCTTCTTTACACCCTTTATTGTTATCTCAAGATCCCTTGTAATTTCAGTTATCCTTTCTCCAGAAATCTCCTTAATGAAACTTTTTAAATATTCGGATTCAATATTTTCCAAAAGTTTTGAATAATGCATATTTTTAGCTTGCTCATTAGAAATCTGAAGAATTTCCTCCCCTGCTTTGTTAATAGTTAATATATAACCTTCTAGATTAACAAATATTACACCCGATGTAATGTTTGACAGAATTCTTTCAAGTAATAGATTTCTTTCTGATAAATCAACATAAGCTTTATCAAGTTTTTCTATCATATAATTAAAAGAATTAACGAGAATACCTATCTCATCTGAACTTTTAGTTTGAATCTTTACTTTAAGGTCTCCCTGCGAAACCCTTTGAGTGGCTTGGACAAGCTCCTTTAAGGGGTTTGTAATTTCTTGAGAAATCTTTAAAGATGCCCATAATGCAAGAAATATTATTATCAGGCTTAAAAAACTAAAAAACATTAAATAATTTGATTTTACAGGTTTCCTTAGTGAACCAACTTTCAAATATTCCTCATTATATGATTTAAGTTCCTCTACTTTTTTCGTAATGTGCAAAGGAATATTAATTTTTGCAACCATGATGCCTCCTTTATATGGAATTGCTGCTAAAACCTGATCTCCTTCAGAAGAAGACAAAACTTGAGTTGATTTTTTACCTTCAAAGGCTTCTTTAAAAACTTCAGGCATATTATTAAATGGACTGTTTAATCTTTGAACTGTTATGCCTGTAGGAAGATTTTTTATTCTTCCATCTGCGTAATCTTCAAGGATACTCAAAAGTTTTTCTCTTTCAAAATCATAAAAGGACTTTACAGTTTCAACTGCATTGGAAATTACTTTTCTATTATACTTAGAAAATATTTTTTCAATAGAGCTTTCAAGAATGCCACTGAAGGTAACAAATAATAGAATAGAAGGAATCATTACTAAACCAACAAAAATAGTAACTATCTTTATTCTAAATCTATAGCCTGGTACCTCTCTATGTTTTTCAATATAAAGCCTAACAACACTTCTTATTACAAAAAAGGCAAGAGTTATTATGGCAATTATATTTATTACAAAAAGAGATACAATAATGAATCGTGTGGGAATCTTTTCAGGTGGAAGTCTTAAAAGGTATACCTCGAAACCTAAAACAATGAGAAGTAAAAATGTGAGAAAAACAGGGAAAAAATATTTTTTTACTTTATCATTCATGGTAGTCTAAAACTTTCTGATTCTTTAATTATTTTTTTTTCATACTTTGGTATAAAAAATAAAATATGTTCAAGAACTGATGGAAGTTTTTTTATGTTCGACTCCACAGTAACTTTTACATAATATTTGCCTTTTTGTAAATTGCTTATTTCTAAAAATTTTACAGGATTAATTTTTAAACCCCATTCTAAAGCATCCTGCCAATTTTTAAATTTTTTCTCTATTAAAATTTGTCCTTCTATACTCTTTACAATAAATTCCTCTTTAATTGGATCAGAGATAAATATTCTCTGGATTTGAACACCAGATATAAATTCATCGGGTATAATAGACCATTTTCTGTAAAAATCAATCAAGATGAAAAGATTCTTGCTGAGACCTTCCTTAAAATCATCAATAAACTCTTTTGAAGGAATAATACGCGTTGTTACTTCGATTGAGTTTTGCATTCTGTTAATGCTTATTTCCATATCTTCAATTGCAAAGGCATTGCTGAAGTTTATAAAAATTAGTAGCAAGAGTAAAAATAATTTAATTGGGAATCTCATAATGAATTTATTATATTACTTTTTGCTTTACTTTTTCTTGATGTCTGTGATAAAACTAATTAAAAATCTGGAGGTGTAAAAATGAGGAAATTATTTATCCTAATTAGTTCCTGTGTGATTTTATTTACTGGATGTGCAACAAAGGAATATGTTAAAGAGCAGACCGATCCTATTAATCAAAGACTTGAAAGAATTGAAAAACAACTTGAAAAAATGAATAATGATATCTCCTCTCTTCGAACAGATATAAAAAATGTTGATTCAAAGGTAGACTCTGTTAATTTGACAGCAAAGGAAGCATTAAAAAAGTCAGAAGATGCAGTAAAAGAGTCTAAGGCAGCTTCACTTCGTGCTGATGATGCAGCTCAGAAGGCACAGGCAGCAGCAGAAACTGTAAAAAAAGCCTTTGAATTACAACAAAAGAAATAAGTTTGACTTTTTAATTTAATAAATATTAAATTTTTTGATTGTGAAAAATCAGTTCATTCATTCTCTATGGATAGGACTTACTGCTGGTTGTTTTGGGGGGCTTGTTGGACTCGGAGGCGGAGTGGTTATGATTCCACTTATGGTAGCTATTCTTAAGATTACTCAGCACAAAGCTCACGGAACAAGCCTTTTTGCTTTGGTATTTACAGGAATCACAGGTGCGATTACTTACGGAATGAAAGGTTCTGTTGACGTTCTTGCTTCTTTAATTTTAGCTGTAACAGCAATCTTTACCGCCAGAGCAGGTGCTCGATTTGCCCACAGTTTACCAGAATGGAAACTTAAGAGATTCTTCGGAGGCTTTTTAATCTTCGCGGCTTTAATTCTTCTTACAAAACCCTATCTTGCTAATTTGTATCATTTTGAAATTGCAGGTATTGCCAAAATTTTTACACTGCTCATAATAGGTATTTTTGCTGGGTTTCTTGCAGGTATGATGGGCATAGGAGGCGGAACTGTGATGGTTCCTGCTTTAGTTATTATTTTGAATTATGGTCAACATATAGCTCAAGGAACATCACTGT